>ENA-UOOE01000214-UOOE01000214.1-fermentation-metagenome-genome-assembly--contig:-NODE-214-length-62674-cov-27.576343_pt1 | contig 62674 bp, 42 predicted proteins | sample MGYA00245776_ERZ724021 | MGnify/ENA primary metagenome ERZ724021 (study PRJEB28704, sample SAMN03018321) | fermentation metagenome | biome: anthropogenic terrestrial biome; feature: soil; material... | reverse complement strand
TTCTCTGGCTCTTCTTGGCACGTTAATCACCCTCATGTTTTTATTTAAAGTATACCTCAGTGCTCAAGGGGAAGCAAGAGAACCGTCCTCTTGCTTCCTGGGGGTAGACATTAAGCGCAACCGCTGCTGCTACTGGGAGACATATTCCGCGCCGCGGGCCGGCAGCACTTTCAGCGAAGAAAGATTGAGCCGTAAGTACTTATTGCCATCTTCTTCGTATTCTTCCAAAACACCGACGGCTTCCACCCAATCATTGGATGCGGGATAATCTTCATCCCAGCGCACTTCAAAACCGGCGTTAGCGTCAACGCCGCAGCATCCGGGTCCATAGCGAATAACTGAGTAGTATTTAGCGCCGGTTTCAGTATCCTCGTAAACATCAAAGATGCCTTCATATTTAATGGTCTTTCCCAGATAATCCTCAGCGTTAAAGTAGATGTCATTGGTTTGCGCGATGAACATTTTTTCTTTGATTTCTACTACCTTGCCTGCAGGCGCCGCCACAGGTGTACCGGTATGCTTCTCACTTCCTGCATCGGCAGAAGGTACGGCAGATGGTGCGTCTCCGGGCGTATTGATCGCCTGGGTACCATTGTTATTTTTCGAAGGCAAGTTGGCCGAAGGTGTATTATTCCCGCTGCAGCCGGCCAACAAAACAAGGCACACCGCCAACCAAAAAATCTTTCTCATGCGTAGCCTCTCCTTATAATTGAATTTGCCGTCCAGAACAGCAGGAACGCTATAATGTTTACTATGACCACGCTTGCCCCTGTGGGTGTGGCCTGGAGGTAGGATATGACTACCCCGCTAAAAAAGCAGAGCACCGAAACACAGGCCGAGCATATGGTCACACTTTTGAACTTTTTGCACACCCGCATGGAGGTAAGGGCGGGGAAAATAATCAGGCTGGAAATCAACAGTGCGCCCATCATCCTCATGCCGAGTACGATGGTGATTGCGGTTAAAAAGGCAATCAGCATGTTGTAGAGCCCGGTTTTCACACCGGTGGCCTGGGCGAAGGTTTCATCAAAGGTAACCGCAAATATCTTGTTATAAAATATTACAAACAGGATCAGCACCACGATGGCCAGGACAATGCTCAAGATTACGTCGCTCTTGCTCATGGCCAGAATGCTGCCGAACATATAATTGCAAACATCCGTGTTCATGCCTGTAGTGATGGAAATGACCACAACGCCGATCGCCAGCGAACTGGTAGAAATCAGGGCGATGGCGGCGTCGCCTTTGATTTTACTGTTTTCGCTGATACGCAGCAACATGAAGGCCGCCATTACTACCACGGGAATGGAAACCGTTAGTGGCGAGGCATTCATCGCCGTGGCTACTGCCAGCGTGCCAAATCCCACATGAGAAAGGCCGTCGCCAATCATGGAATAACGCTTCAGTACCAGGCTCACGCCCAGCAACGCCGCGCAGAGTGAAACCAGCAGGCCGACAATAACCGCGCGCACCAGGAAGGTATAGGAGAACATCTCCAGCAAAATATCAATCACTGCCTTCACCCCCGCCGGCTTCCCCGCCCGACTCCTGGCGGCGGGTTATTCCCAGGAACCGGTTTCCTACCTCAGATTGCACATAATCTTTGGTTTTCCCGAAAAATACCTGCGTATTCTGCAAATGCAGGATATGGCTGGCGTATTTGACCGCGCTGTGAATGTCATGCGAGACCATGATAACGGTTATATTGGTTTCATGGTTGATTTTTTCTATCAGCCGGTACAGTTCCCGTGTGACTACGGGGTCAAGCCCGGCGACCGGTTCATCCAGCAACAGCATTTTTTCGGCGGCACAGAGCGCCCGCGCCAGCAGCACACGCTGCTGCTGGCCTCCGGACAACTCGCGATAGCATCTGCCGCGCAGATTGCCGATATCGAGACGTTTGATATTTTTCTCGGCGATTTTCTTGTCCACCCGGGAATAAAAGGGGAGAATCCCGCGCGTACCGAGACGCCCGCTAAGGATGACCTCATAGGCGCTGGCCGGGAAATCTTTTTGCGCGGCGGTCTGCTGCGGTAAATAACCGATTTTGTTCGGCTGCAAGCCGTCACCCATCCAAACGCTTCCGCTCTGCGGGACTTTAAGTCCCAGTAAACCTTTGATGAGTGTGCTTTTGCCGGAGCCGTTTTCTCCGACAATGCATAGATAATCGCCCCGGTGGACAGCAAAGTTGAGATTACTGACAGCGGTGTTGCCTTCGTAGGCGAAAGCAGCGTTCTGACAGGTGATAAGCGCCATGTTATTGCAGGGCCTCCTTCAGATTCTGCACATTCTGTTGCATCAAATCCAAATAGCCTACACCTTTTTCAAAGTCCGCCTTGGAAATGTTGTGACAGGCGTGGAGAAGCACGACTTTAGCGCCTGTGCTTTCGCTGATGCTTTGCGCCATTTTTTGGTTGGAAAGCTCAATATGGAATACCACCGGAATCTTTTCCGCCTTGATTTTATCGATCAGGAATTTGACCGTCGCCGCGCTCGCCTCCGTTTCGGTGGAGCAACCGGGGAAAGCGGCGAAATACTTAAGCCCATAGGCGTCCGCAAAATAGCGGAACGGGAAGCGGTCACCGAAAACAATAGTTTTGCGCTGGGCATTATCAACCACATCCTGAAAAGCAGCATCCAATTCGTCCAGCTTGCTCAAGTAAGCCTTGGTGTTTTGTTTATAGGCAGCGGCGTTCTTGGGATCGGCCTGGCAGAGCGCGGTGGATATTTTCTGCACAATCAGCTTCGCGTTCTTGGGCGAAGTCCAGACATGTTCATCATATTCCGGTTCCTCCGGCTCATCACTGGCAACCGTTTCTTCCTCTTCTTCTTCCTCCATGCCTTCCACGGTTTCTTCTTGCACCACTTCAACGCAGTCCATCAAGGTGATGATCTTCATTTTGCTGGTGTCTATTGATTTCAGCACCTTGTTCACCCATTCGTCAGACTCGCCGCCGACATAGATGAAGACGTCGCAGTTCTTGATTTTGATAATGTCCTGCGGCGTAGGTTCAAAAGAATGGCTTTCGGAAGCCGGCGGCAGGAGCATGGTCACATCAGCTTTTCCGTCTGTGATTTGCCGCGCGAAATCATACGGCGGGAAAATGGTAGTGACGATACTCAGCTTATCACTGCCGGCCGGGCTTGGCTTGGAAACACTGTCGGCCTGGTTACCGCTCCGGCCGCAGCCGGCCAGCGTCATAGCTAAAACCGCGACCACGAGAATAAAAGTAATGAATCGTTTCATAGAAATATAACCTCCGTTTTTATTTTTGGGCATAAATATAGCAGGGAACGCTAAAATACACTTGAAAAAGGCGCAGCGCTCCCTTTACGGAGGTTATTTCAATTGTTTAATCGCACTTTTAAATTGACAAGCGTGTAAAAGCTTATATGGAAATAAATCGGTGGAAAAATAGAAAGAACAGCAAATAGGCTCCCAAAAGCAAGGGCGACGCCGGTCACAGCCGGGGCAAGCTGTTTAAGCAAATTCTCTGCCGCTATCATATGGTTACAGGTCGCACAACTGCCGCCGGGACCGTTATGGTCATGATTGTGGTTAGCGTGGGTCAGGATAAAAACCGTTGCGGATAAGGAGGCTACAATAAAGCAAATGCAAAACGCCATAGCAATGATTCTGATTGCCGCCGGTCTTTTGCGGTAATCAGGTGCCATAGTTATGCCTTGCGTTATGCCGCCCATATTGATTCCTCCCCTCTTAAAAATGGACTATACCCCACTAATCGTTGTGAAGGCAAGCTTCGCATTTTCCGTAAAAAACCGTTTTCATAGGGTTGATTTGAAAATCGTGTTCCTGAGCGACGTGCCGGGCCAGTTCATCCAGCATATCACATTGCAGATGATATAATTGCCCGCAGCTTTCACACTTCAAATGGAAATGATCTCTGTCAGGTTCAGGTTCATCGGCGGCATATTGGTAACAAGCGCCGGCAACGCCGTCAATGATATATTTGCGCACTTCTCCGCCGGCTACCAGCTTATCCAAATGGCGATAAATAGTGGTAACCCCGATGTTGATTTCTTCCTTTTCGAAATGTGCCGCAATTTGTTCTACCGTAACATGCTTGCCCTGCAGAGAAGCAATATAGGACAAGACGGCTTCCCCCTGTTTGGTATTATAGCTAGATGGTCGCATTATCGCATTATCTCCAATATGAAATTGAAAATCATTTTCTTTTAGCATATGTTTTAGCATATGCGATCTAATATGTCAATATGAAAATAAATTTCATGGCGTTAATAAGGAAAAATACCACCCCTTTAACTGTGAACCGCCTATAGCGGTGCTGGCCGGGGCAACCTTCAAATCTGCAAACTGATCCGGAAGGTCCCATTATCCATCAAATTAACCGGTTTTTCAAGCCATTCCCACCCATCAGATTCCTTTCGGCCTATTTTGGTATATTTCTATTGATTATCTCCTTTTCCAATGTTAACCTGTAATAGTAAATGCTGTGCACTTCTTTATACCTTTCTATTACTCATGGTTTTCAACGTTAATGGTTCATGTCCTGAAGGCCGTGTTTTACTGCATTTTCTTTTGAATGGCTGTTTTATGCTTTCGTGTAACCCGGTATTCTATCCGCGTGTTGTCTGTTTAAATATTTTAATAATAAGGAGGAATTTGTTATGACGGCTGTAAAAAAACTGTCTATGCAGGACCATAAGGATTTACTGCACGTTATCGGTAAATCCCAACCCGGCATCCCTCACCAGCTAGATTTTTCAGACGAAATCCAGTATCGCTTTTTTATGAAGGACCTGGAAGATGCGGGAGTTATCGAAAAAGACTTTCCCCAGGTTTATAAAACCATTGCCCGGGCAAAAGAAGTGCATATTGCCCAAAACGGACCCGTTCTTCCGGGAACCGGTACCCCAAGCCAGCAAGGCCTCGAAAATGTCAATATAATTACCACAGCCGTGTACAATACCAGCCCCGCGAACCTCGCGGCGGCCAATACCCCGGTTGCTACGGGACAATGCAGTGCCTCCGCCGTTTCGACCGTGGTGGGGGGTACCATTTTTACCACGCTGGTGTTAAAAATCATCGATATCGCGACCGGCAACGTGCTGGTAAGCAAACAAATCGGCCCCGTTTTCGGTGAAGGTGAATATTTGCCGATTCTCACGGAAGGTACTGCCCCCGGAGCGCAAGGCATGAAAGTTGTCTTCACTTACTCTTACCAGCAGAAAGAGGGGCAGCCGCCGGTTTTCGAAACGGTTCATCTTGATCTTAATGACGAGCCGGTAGGCATCCCGACCGTGACACAGCCGGTGCTGACGCCGGAACACCTGGCGCAGGGCCAAAAGTATATCAAATTCGGAATCGGCCGTCCCCAGCCCGGATATAACCCGGACTGCGATTATGTGTGGAGTGAGTCCACCCAGGATCACCCAATTGTCCGGTTGCCCATGGTTGGATCCCAGAAATTCAAGAGCAATATCGTCGGCCCGCTGAAAGAAGAAAATATTACCTGCTACCTGATGCTGGTCAACAAAGGCGGCGCAGGTGCACCTATCAAACCCACCGGCGGCCTGCTGTCCGGTATCCAAATATCTCCTAATGATCCCAAGTTGCTGACCTGGAATTTCCCGTATAATGGCGACATCAAGCTGGATAAATCGATTCAGTTCGGCCCGGCCACCTTCGCGCCGGACAGCCTGACCGCGCTGTTCTTCCAGGTCATCCTGAATGTGGAAGGCAGTACAGATCCTGTTCAGACCTGTATTTACGGCACGACTTCCCCGTACTGGAGCCCGTCTTCCTATGATCAACCCGGTATCTATGTAATTCGTCCCTTCGACTATGTCTGGCACTGTGTGGCCGAGGATACAGAGGTAACCCTGATTGATAAATCAACGAAACGGATTGACCAGTTGACCGGTGGCGAAGCTCTGCTGGGTATAGACGGAAAAACCGTTCGGGTCCTGGACACCGTTTTTGGCCAGGAGGAAAAACCCCTTCTAGCCATTACCAATGATCAGGGAGAATCAATCAAGGTAACGAATAATCATTTCATAATGACTGATAAAGGTCCTCAAAAGGCGGACAAGCTTTCCGAAGGCGATGCGCTGATCACGGTCACCGGCACATCTAAGATCAAGAGCATCACCAGGGAAGTCTTTAATCGCCGTGTTTGGAATATCGGCCTGATAAATACCGATGCCGAACCGGCCGAAGACCATTACTTCTTTGGCAATGGGATGTTGATCGGTGACCGCCACGCAGCCTCCCATTTTGCTCTGAACCATGAGAAAACTCTGGAAGATGTTTTACAAGCGCTGCCGGTGGAGTGGCATAAGGATGCCATCAGCGCCTTTGAAAGAAAGCAATTGGAGGTGTAGCCGTGGGTGGGCAGTTAGCAGCACCTGTAACCGCGCCAAAGCTGAACAGCATCACCTACAATCGTTTCAGTATCACCGCTCGCTGGACTGGTAATGCCAGTGCCAATAGCTACTATCTTCTGGCGCTTTATGAAAATGGAACCCAGTATAAAACACAACAGGTTGTAGGTTCATCAGGCGCATTACTAAATCTCACCCTGGATCCCCAAAAGACCTACACCGTCATGGTAGCACAGACCGACTTCAGTTACGGCTCGGTTGGACCCTACAGCAACGAGATTACGGTTATTCAAGCTATTCCCACAGGCATTCAGGTAACTTATAATGGCAGCGACATCCATGCCCGCTGGGATCGGCCCGAGGAATCCCTTTCCATTGAAGGAGGACTGATCTCCCTCTTTAAAACGGATGGTTCCCAGTTGCTGGTCAGCGAAACGGTTATCGGCAATCTAGCCACGCTGACCCCTTCCCCACCCCTATCGGATATAACCGGCTATTTCGTAACGGCCGCTTATTCAGCCCCCGGTTCGACCGGTCCCGGTTCAGACCCAATCCCTATCATCCAGCAGACGGTTTGTTTGAGCAGATTGACCTACAATGGCGATAGTATTCTGGCAACCACGGAGCACAGTTTAAGCAGCCCCAACAAAATCGGCCTATTCTTATACATTGACGGGCAACCGGCCTACTCAGCCACCGGAGCAGGGAACCTGGTAACATTGCCCCTGGACAAGCCGCTTCAGCCCTGGCAGCACGCGTATGTTCAGGTCGCCGTCATACAGGATCACACCTGTGGGCCGCTTTCGCAGCCTGTCCCGGTACTGACCGGAAATCTTTGCTTGCAATCGGTCTCGTACGATGGGAACGCTATTTCGGCGTCCTGGAGCGGAGCGACCCCAAACTTTGAATATACAGGCGCTACGATGCTGCTGTTTCAAGCAGAAACCCTGGTTACGAATAACAGCGTAATCGGCCTGCAAGGTACTCTTACCCTTTCCGCAGCACTGGATCCGGCCAAACAGTATTCTCTCCGAGTCGCACCTACCTTTGGACCATCGCGTGGCATCAACAGTGACGCTATACCGGTAGTTTCATCCTCCGGCACCTTCACCCGGGCCTCCTATCAGGATGGCGTAGTGAAAGCAAGCTGGACCACCGGCGGTACAGCCGGCCTGACCGGGTGCAGGTTCACCTTACTGGATGGGAATGAGCTGATTGCCAGCGTTCCGGCGGGAATGAGCGGGGGCGCCATCGATCATGATCTTTCGCCGGGCACCAATTACCGGGTGGCGTTGCGGCAGATGGCCGGGATTTCTCTGGGACCTCCCTCCTATGCCCCGGTATTGGCAACGGCGGCCTTGATTAACGAGGTTATCACTGAGAGTGACAAAATAACCGTAATTATTGCGGGTACCACCGGAGCTCAGGCGTTTCTTTATAAGGGTGATACGCTGCAGGCCGGTCCGGTTACCGCTTCGGGCACACCTTTAAAGGTAGAGTTCCCTTTCGAAGTTGTTCCCTATTACGAGTACAAAATATGCGTGCAGGCTGTGCAGGGCAGCGCGCTTGGTCCCATCAGCGCTCCGGTTCACGTGATATCAGGCGTGCCGAATATCCTGGCAACCGCTTATAATGGAGACGATGTCAAGTTATCGTGGGAGCCGATGCTGAATGAACCGGTTACCGGGTACGAGGTATACCTGCTGGATTTGGATCACGGCACCTCAAACACCGCTTATACGAAAGATGATTTTATTATTGTGCAGGTCCCGCCGGAAGGCAGACACGCGCTGCAGGTCAAGGCGATTGGAGCCGCGGCCAGTGGTATATTATCACCTGCGGTAAATGTTATTAAGGAAAAAGCGAGGGTCCCTTCTCTCGCTTATGATGGAACCTACCTGCATGCTTCCTGGACGGCTTCAGCCATCACAGAGGCAGTCTACCAAATTTCCATCATTGACGATAACGATTTCACCATGTTGTTTGACGTGGCCGGCCATGAGACGGTACTCCCCGTGAGTCTGAATCCATCGATTAACTACACGGTCAAGGTGCGGGTAGTCGCCGACAATGCCACCGGTCCCTGGGGACCCGGTATACCGGTCCTGTCGGCTCTGCCGCTGGTCACCTCCACGACAGCCGACCATACGAAAGTCACGTTGCTCATCGATGATGCGTCGTTTACAACAAAACCCGGCGTTACCGGCTGTCAAGCCTATCTGACCAGAGACGACGGTGTTGTTTGGGGTCCGGTTATGGCCGCGGGCACGCCGCTGCAAGCCGAATTTCCGGTCAATGTGTTGCCTTATCACACCTACACGGCAATGGTTCAGGCCGTAGGCCCGGCGGGTACCGGTCCGTTGACCAATGGCGTCCCGGTGCTCTCCGCCGTTCCGGTAATCAAATCGCTGGATTATGACGGCACGATGGTTTACGCCGTCTGGCGCCCGGTCAGTGCACCGGTGACCGGCTATACTCTGACCCTGGCCTCAGACTCCGGTTCGTCGGTTACTGTTTCCAGCGAACGGCCTTACGCTTCCGTCCCGCTGAATATGCAAACCGCGAGCGGCACCTATACTGTCTATGTTCAAGCCATACACGGAATTGCCTCCGGTCCGAAGAGCGATGGCAAAAACCCGGTCAAACCAGGCCTTTATTACTCCACCGAGGCAGCCAATGCTCCGGCGCTGAAACCGGCCAACAGCATGCTGCCGGTTCAGCCTTTCGAGACTCGCTGTTTACTGCCGGAACTGTATCAGACCCCGCCGGCGCTATTGCCCTCGGTCGGACCGTTTGCTCTCAAATCTTTGACCGGCGCCGGCAACATGAAGTATTATCTGGCGTTCACACCGTCAAATCCGGTCTGGAAATTCGATGCCGCTCCGTTCCGCTCTTCGATTGCAGTTGACTATGTCAATTTTCTGACTGCGCTGGAAGGAAAGCTCAAAGAACAAGATCCGCAGACCATCGGGGTCTTGTTGCCCGGTGCCGTGCAAGACGTGATGCAAGCCATCGCCGGATGTATCCCGCAGACCTTTATAGAATCTCTTTATTATAGTCATGGCTTTTCTGCAACCTGGCGCTATGTTGATTTACGACCCGGAATGCGGCTGCAGGTAGAATACGAATCATGGCAGTACATTTCCGCCCAAGCCCCCACCTATAGTAACGGGTATTCCTTTAACGGCACCATCCAGTACGATATCAGCAGGTTTATGACCGCTTCCGGCGAACACTCCACCGTACTCAATGTCTTTCTCTCCAGTCTGGAGGGTTTAGCCATACCCGCGCCCACTGGCTCGGGTCCCGGTCCCATTGATGGCGGCGGCGGCGGTATCGATACCCTTTTTACCGGCTTTGCCCAGCCGTTTTTACGCATTTTTTATCCCACCAGCTTCAAAAAGCCCTGTGAGGTGGGTTCCACCTATCCCAGAGACAATGTGATGATTCTTGCCGCCGCCAGTTGGAGCACCTTAAACAATATTACTGATAAAATCACCCAGGGATTGGCTATACCGGCGTTTGGTACCGATTATGCGCTGTTTTATCTGCGCGGACGCAACACGCTGACACCACTGATCAAGGTTTCAGTCAATGGGTATCCCACCTGGCTTCCGGTAGGTACAACCCTGGCACAGGCGCTTTCACAACACGGGGTCAGCCCCTGCGCGATTCCGGTGGTCATTAGCGAGTTAAGTATTTTCAGAAATTGGAATGGAGCTTGCGGCAATGACCCCGCCGGTCTTACCACCTTTGTTCCCCACTACAAAATACCCATCCGAATCAACTGGGGCCCGTCCGTCCTGTACGCGAACGGGGTTGGGTGGCTGGATCTGCCGCTGATTCACGGAGATGAGATTCAAATAATGGGGGATCATTTATGAGTATAGAAAAACCGGTTTTTAATCAGGTTAACCATACCAAATTATATTTACTTACACTTCCGCCGCAGGCAGACCTGCTAAAAAACCTTCAAATCGGTTTTCTGGTGCTGCCGGATGCCGTGCTTGATCCGTCGCTCTCGGTGGAGGATGCCTGGAATTACGCGGGTGGTGTCTATTTGTATATGAACGGTGTCCCGGCCGATACCGACGCTTTTATCGCCGCACTGCGCGCAGTAATAGCCGCTCCTGCTTTCTCCGATGTCCGCTTTCTCTGGGTGACGGATGTGACCATGACGCAATCCCCGTGGATCGGGAACCGTATCCGGGCCAAGATGCTGCCAGGCGCTCCGGCCAACTGGTCCACGCTGGCCACGGAGGTTTTTCCCTTCGCCGACTATGAGTGGGTAATTGGTGCCGGCTGTACCATTCAGGGCCCTTCCGCCGATAACGGGTGGGGGTTTACGTTCATTCCCATGAACCCGGATGATCCCAACATTCAGTTTGTTACACCGCTGGATGTTTATCCGATTGCTTCAGCCAATGCTGTGCTGCCCCTGGCCGGTTTACCGGCCGGCGGGTTTCAGTGCAAGCTGGCTTTAAATCATCCGCCGGCACCCGACGTCCTCAGCGACTTTGAGCGTCTGCAAACCGGTCTTTCCTATTTTGTGCCGGAACTGAATCCCGATCAGCCCGGCGCGGTGCGATGGCTCCGTTTTCCCGTGCTGATCCAGCCATCCGCGCCGCTGGATCTGTTCGTATCCCTCGATCCGCTGAATCCGCTTTGCGGGGATGCAACACATTTGTCCTTCTTTTCATCATCCGGCGATCCGGTAAATCTCCCGGTCATGACTTCCTATTTCTCCACCAATACCGGATACGATGTCTGCCTGAAACCGCAAAAAGGCAACAGTGCCGAATCCGACGCCCGTTTCGTCTTCGCGCCGAGACCGCTATGGGAAAATCCTGCCCTGCCGCCGCTTTATTACCTGACTCTGGAAGGCGGATACCTGATTTCGACCGGTTCTCCGGCAACCGAACCGACGGCGGCCGTGCAGCCGGTATCATACATTCTCTGTGGTCTTTCCGGAACCGAATATGCCGGGTTGACATCCCTTACAGGGAATATTCTGCATTTCATCCCCCATCAAAATGCGTATGCACCGCGCTATCCTGCTGTAAGCGATGATGTTCACAACAGCGATGATAAACACCCTCCGCTTACGGATCTGGGAACAACATCCTGGCTCTTTTTGACCGCACCGGATTCGGATCACCGGATCTATTATTACGCACAGCCGGAGCCATCCCTTTTGTACGATGCCGGCAAAGTGGTTGCCACCAACGGGGATAGCACGCATCTGGACTTTTTGGAGATTCCGGCGGCTGTGTTTCCCCCGGCCCTATACGATCACAATCCAGTCGCCTCCAATACGAATCAATGTCCGATGTTTCCCATGGTTCCTTTCCGCGGCATTTTCTCCGGTGACAGCGACCAGTGCCGTCTGGTGGAACAGCAGGCGATTGCACCAGTCCGGCGGGCCAGTATCAATGAAATGGTTGGCTTCGATGCCCCGGTCGATACGGCGCCAAACGTCAGAGACGGCCCAACCACCGGCGTTACGCCGCAAGGATTAATCGTGGGACTGGATGACACCCTGCTCAACTGGCAGCGCCTCTGCCTGGGCACCATCAAGCAGAACGTGGAAAATACGCGGGAGCGAGACAATATTGTTATCAACGACGACTGGCTGCAGGTGACCAACGTACGCGGGCCCTTCAAGGCGGCCATGCTCTCCAGCCAGTTGTTCCTGGTGATTGCGGATCAAGAAAAGTTTACCGAGCAGTGCGATTTTCTCTATCGCCTGACCGAAGAATCCCTACGCCGGATAAGAGCGCTTCCGGCCGATAAGCGGGGACCTGACTCCATATTCCGCAGCATTCAGACCCAGTCCGGCGCTGCGAAGTATCCTGTGTATAATAATGTCACCGATTATAAGAACCAGTTGCTGGCCTGGACCGCTAACGCCGTGCAGCCGTTCCTGAAAACCTGGATAGCCGAAGGCATCTATTTTGAGCTGAATATTTCCGGATGGAAGTTTCTGATTTCCCCTTCCCATTGGTTTGATCAAAATCGCGCCAATCACAACCATACCATCATGATCATGAAGTTCAACAACCGGGCACTGGATGATCTGGTGAACGATTACGGCGCCTGGCCCTGGCCGGAGGCGGCGGCCATCGACGGCAGTGTGCAAAAAACCAGCCAAGAATTAAGAGCTATCTTTGACCAGGCCAAAGAAAACGTGGAAAATCCGGGTAACGGGACCGATGAATCCCCCTACGATCATTTTGTCAATGATGTGCTGCTGAATCCCCAGTGGAACGGGGTCCTGTTCCTGAATTGCACGGTGCCGCTGTCCGAGCTGCCGCCTCAGTTGCAGGGTATTTCGGCGGGAATCAGAAAGGAAATGCTTTACGGCCACCACGTAGGACTCACCATCACACCGCTTAGTGTATCAGGCGGAGCAGTTCACCTGGGTGAAACATCTCTCTTCGGCCTGATCGACTACCAGGACAAGCAAGATCTTATTTTCAACAGTGAGCTGGCGTTTGATTTCAAAGTGCTGACCCTCTGCATTCTTTTTGAGAACTCCGGCATTAAGCTCTTTTCCCTTTTCATTGAACTCCTGATCTGCCAGTTGTTTAATGAGACCGTCCTGCTGCTGAACGCGGAGCACGGCAATAATCTGCTGCTACAGGGCCTCTGGCAGCATAACAATGGCGAGGATTATTACAGCTTCCGGCAGGTTTCCGCCGCTCAATATCAGCTTGGCAATTCCGCACTGGAAACGGTGGAAGTGCTGTCTTCCGCTTTTATTACCCTGACGCCTGAAAGTGCCGAAAGCGAAAATACCATTGTTCGCACCAATTTCGTGCTGTCAGGCAATCTGTATTTCATAGAGTTTCCCCGTTTCGATTTGTTCTCCTTCGGCCCGGCCGCTATGTCTTCAGGTGATTCCTCCCCGGTAAATGGTTACCTCCGGTACACCAACTTCATTATTGCCATGCAGTTTGATTCGGCGGATTCGACCGGAAGCAAACAATTCGATGCCCAAGCCTCGGCCATGACCTTTGACCTCAGCCAGAGCTTGTACCGGACCGACGCCCTTTACGGCAAATTTCCGCTGACCCTTACCGGTTTGCTGGAATCGCCCGCCACTAACAATAAAGATGAGCCACCCGCGGGCCGTTCCCCTAAGGATTTCGGCTATACCGCCATCGGTATGCCCCTGGAGCCGGGTCTTCTCTCCTACCCCTGGTACGGACTGACCATGGATCTGGGTCTGGGCACACTGGGTTCCCTGGCCGGTAACCTGGGGCTGAAGATCACTCTTTTAGCAGCCTGGAGCAAATCGGGATCTGGTACAGACCCCATCATCTGGGCCGGCATGAAGCTGCCCGGCTTTAACGATCTGGGCGTCAAGCTGCCTATCGAGGGTATTCTCTCAGTCGGCTTCCGCAATATTCTATTTACCGCCAGCGAGACGGACAAAGGCCGGCTGTACATGCTTAAACTTCGTCAATTCGGACTGCGGCTGCTGGGACTTTCCTTTCCGCCGGGCAATAACGATATTTATCTTTTCGGCAACCCCGATAACCGGTCCAACACCAAACTGGGCTGGTATGCTGCCTATAGCGAAGACAAAAAGGACCAATCCCCCTCATCAGGTGCGCAAGCTGACCGGACGCAGGGAACTAAAGGAGGATCCGTCTGATGCCGATTGTAACCTTTGATTTCATGGATGTGGGGCAAGGAGACTCCACCTTTATTCAGTTCTGCAACGGCAATAACCTGCATGATGCGGTCTTAACCCCGACCAACGCCATGCTGGTGGATATAGGATCATCCATGAACGGCTATATCGCCGGGCCGGATACGGTTACATACATACAGAATCAACTGAACCGCATGCCTAACCCGGTCCTGGATTTGGTCGTATACACGCACTCCGATGCGGATCACCATAATCTTACCCAGCGGCTGCTGGGTATACCGAACCTGACCATCAACGAGGCTGTGTACGGCGGGAAAAAGTCCGGTTACACCTACTTCACCGGCACAGGCATTCACCGCCAACAACTGAATACCATTCAATTACTGCGTAACGCAGGGATTCCCTGTCACAAAGAACCCTCGGACTGCACATCGTTGTGGAACATGGCCTCACCGCCCTGGCGAACACTGGGCAACTTGAATATATGGATAGTGGTCGGCAATTTTCCGTCCTCAAACCATCATAATCCCAACGACAAGTCCATTGTGCTCTTATTCGAATATGCCGGCTGCCGGGTAATCCTGCCGGGAGATGCCACCGCGGTCACCCTGAATGCGTTCAATAACTGGATAACCGGCCAGGGGCTGCAGGCAAAGGTACTGGGACTTACGGGTCTGCGGGTGCCCCACCATGGCAGTGAGCGCACCACCATTAACGGCGTCGGCGCCCATCGCTGGGACATCACCGACCAATTTATCAACCTGACCCAGTCCTCATCCATTTATATTGGACATGATCTGAACGATCTTTTTCGTCATCCCCGCGAAACCGTGATACAACGGCATCGGGGCCACGTAGCCAACAACTGGTACGCGATGCACCGTTACGTCTCCTGGGGCGAGAGCTGGCGTCATACTGATGAGTGGATTCATACAGATACCACCAACAACGTATTTACTTCCATGATCACCGCCTATCAGGGTGCGCAATATCAACTGCGAATCGACCATACCGGTGCTACGGATGTTTACCGCTCACCTTGATCCATAGATGCCTTTCCGTTTACAAGGTGAGCTCTACCGATGGATTATCTGACGAGAGGAGAAGATGGCCTGATGACACTCAATGAGCTTTACAACCTGTTTGATCAGGCAATTAAGCAAACCGGCGGTCAATACATTGATCTCAGTCAAGCGCTGGTGGATCCGCTAAAGGATGTACTATCTCCGCTGGAATTGGATACGCTACGCGTCACCAGCCCCAAGCTCGGCCGTACCCCCTCCAGTGTAACCCTGACCGGCAGTGCCGGTTACCGGCAGCAAAACTGTAACCTTATTCTGGCTGCCACCGAGGAAGCCGATATCGTTTTTCTTCTGACCCTGGCGATCATCAGTGATCTTGACTGGACGCTGGCGAAGGTTTTTAACCATCTGCCCGACTACTATGCTTTTCAGGACGGTGTACTGAAGCCGACCCCCTCTTTTTTAAACGAGACGGTCATTACCCAGCCGGCATTTATCTCCAGCGCAGTAGAAAAACCGGAAGAAGGCCTCAAGCAAGGCCTGAACCTGCGAGGCAACTTGCTGATGGAAGGCCCGCTGTCGCCGTATACGGTTTTTTATGGTGAAGGTCCCTTTTCCCTGCAGGGTCCCATGGAACTGCAGGGGGACCAGTCACCCATCTTTGAACTGGATGCGGCTGTCTACGGCCATTCGGTGCCGGTAGGCGGTACACGCTTGGACAATATCGGCCTGCGGCTGGCAGTACGCTATGATAACGATCAGGACGCCGAAGATTGGCCGGAACAGGTTTCGGTGCTGGAAGCCACCGGTACCATTTATCTGGGCGATCAAAATCCTATCCGGATTCTGCTGGCAGCCTCCCTGCTGGAAGGCGATTTTGTCTGGGCCTTCCGGGCCGAGTTCAGCGACTATTCCGAACTGATCAAAGGCGGTCTGACCGCGCTGGCCTCAGCTTTCTTCGGCGTACCTGCGGGAGAACTGGTGCTGCCGGACGGCCTTTCCTTCCTGTCCAGCATCTATCTGTCTGAAGTAGGGGTCGGCCTGACCGTTCCGGAAATCAGCATGAGAGCTAATGATACCTTAGGTATTTCCTATCTATATGCCACCATCCAGTCCAATGAGGTCTGGAAGCCGCCGATTCCCTTTATATCTCTTTCCAAGGTTGGCGCTAACTGGAACTTTATCTGGTACGACGATCCCCTGCACCCGATGATTCAAGGCACCATATACGGCACGTTTAATTTCGGCAAGACCGAAGATATGCCGGCAGACACCGCAGAAAGAAACACCGGATTCTCCATTGAGGTGTCGGCCACTGTCCCCGATTTTCTGATAACCGGCCGGCTGTCCGTGAAGGATGAGATTGATCTGGGGGAGGCGTTTTCCTGGTTTTTCGGCTCACCCGGTCCCCTTACCGATTTAAAAATCGTGGATCTGGAATTTACTGCCGGTCCTTTCGACCAATCTTTTTACGGCGAAGCGGTAATTACCACCGGCTGGAACCTTCAACTGGGGGATGTTAACTTTAACCTGGCTTACCTGTACATGATGATAAACTCCTCCCAGAACAGCCTGTCCGCTGGAATTACCGGCGCACTGATGATAGATGACCAATATAACCCGGAAGGTCTTTTCAACCGGCCGGACGGTACCGTCCCCACCTGTTTTCTGATTTCCGCTTTCTACAGCAAAAACGGAGACAAGGGCGGATGGCTCTTCGAAGGGCATCTCCATCCCGGCTCCAGGCTGGACCTGATTGCGCTGGTACGCAAGTTTTTAAGCATTCCCGATCCCCACTGGCTGCCAACTCTGACCATCGAAAAGCTGGCTGCCAGTTTCAATACCTCCACCTCTGAATATACGTTTGCCGGTACGATCAACGGCCGCTGGAAAATCGAAGGGATCCTGGACGGCATTGATCTTTCCGTTACGGCGGGAGTAGATCTTGCGCACCGCAAGAAGAGTATGCCGGCAGATAATGCGCTGGTCCTGAACGACAACGACATGGTCCTGGTGGGCAAGCTTTTCGGAAAATTCATGGTCAATCGCTTCTTCGTATCGGTAGGCATGAATTTGAAGGAAACCGAATCTACCTATCTTTTTTCCATCAGTTACGGAGATGTAGAGTTATCCGGCGCCACTTCCTGGCTGGGCGATGCCGAGCACCGGCATCAGGTAATCAATTTCACCCTAAACGGCGTCAGCCTGGGATCCCTTCTCACCTATTTTGTAAACCTGGCCCGTCCGGGCAGCGATTTCAAGCTGGACCCGCCCTGGGACTTTTTAAATTCCATTTCCCTCTCCCGGTTTACCCTGACCGTGGACCCGACCGACTCCTGGGTCTCGCTGACATACAAGCTGAATCTGAATTTGGTCTTCGTCGATATTGAGGATATTGGCGTCAAATACATCTCCCACGAAGGTACGGGGTCGGTCCGGTTGGTCATCAAGGGCCGCTTCCTGGATCAGGAATATGACGACGGCCACGAACTGGAATGGGACGTGGTGGACGATCCGGCGCCGGCAGTGCCCGGCGAGGGCGAACAGCTTTTCCGGCTTCGCTACCTGGGGCTCGGCCAGCACGTGCTATTGAAAAACGCCGCCAGCTATGAATCCGTGGATGACGTGATTGAAGCCCTGCGCGATCAAATGAAACCGGTGACTGACAACTCCAGGAACCCGCTGGATCAGCCGTCCGGTTCACTGTTGATCTTCGATGAAAACAGCCACTGGCTGATTGGGCTGGACATCGAGGTTATGAGTACGGTATCCCTGGCAGTGGTCTTCAATGACCCGGCCATTTACGGGCTGGTGGTTTCACTGGGCGGTTCCCAGGCCGGCAGCCTGGCCGGGCTCCGCTTCGAGATCCTATACAAACGCATCACGGACAGCCTCGGCGTTTTTAAGGCTGAAATCCGGATACCCGAAGCCTTCCGTCAATGGCAGTTCGGCGTTGTTTCCGTAACTCTGGGAGTGATCGCCGTGGAAATCTACACCAACGGCGACTTCAAGATCGATCTGGGCTTCCCCAAGGGCCGGGATTTTTCAGATTCCTTCAACCTTCAGGTTTACTATTTCATCGGTCACGGTGGAATTTATTTCGGCAAGCTGAACGGCGCTACCTCCAGCAAAGTACCAGTGGTCACCAACGGCAATTTCAGCCCGGTGCTTGAACTGGGCATCGGCCTGGCAGTGGGCGTGGGACGCGAGTTCAACAAGGGACCGCTCAAAGCCGGTCTCTATGTGGAACTGGTAGGAATCTTCGAAGGGGTGCTGGCCTGGTTTCATTCCAATGACGCCGCGCGTGAACCGTCCATATACTACTGGGTTCGGGCAGTAGCCGGTATTATCGGCAAGCTCTACGGCTGTGTCGACTTCAAGGTAATCAAGGTTTCAGTCAGCGTGGAAGCATACGCCACCGTGACCCTGGTCCTTGAATCCTATAACCCGACCATCGTGGAATTGGATGTAGGAGTTGAAGTAAAGGCCTCCATCAAGATTTTGTTTATCCGTATCCATTTTAGCTTTGGCATGAACCTGCATGCCTCCTTCACCATTGGCGAGAAGAGTGCGACACCCTGGCAGGTAGCTTCGTCCGCTAGCCAACCGTCACTGAACGGTTATCGCCACAGTAACCGGCGTTCCCACCTGGAAACCCGTGCCTTGACCCGCATGGCATCCAACAGCGCCAATTCGCTGCTGGGCGGATATCCGCGTCTGGACCGGCTGCGGGACGTAAGACCGGTATATGCGCTGGAGTGGGGTTCCGACCCGGTGTTTCCCGATCAAAAGGTTCATAATGTCTCCCTGAAACTTATTCCGGCCTTCACCATCGCGGGAATTGATGTGCAGTACCAGGAAACCGCGTCCGGGAATACCGATCCTCAATATAAAATCATCTATCTGCTGACCGCGGAAAACGGAATTGATCCGGACGCCATTGAACTGGAAGACGTGCGGCGGATCAGCGCTGACCGTTCCGCACATGCATCCGATATCGCTTCTCTTTCTCTGAACGTGCTGATTGAAGCTATGTTCCGCTGGGCGGTCTCCGCTATGAAAATCGGCATAACGGCGGACATCAGCAGCGGCCAGCTGGAGTACCTGTATGACCAACTGGATCTCCCCGATACCTCCCGGGCCGGATTTAACCTGGATACTCTTTCCGAATTTTTCACCCACAACCTCCTGTTCCAGATTGCCGCCGTCCCGGAAGGCCCATCGCCTGACAAGATTTCCGGAGTGATCTTCCCGATGATACCGCTGCTGTCCTGTACATCCGATCAACTACAGGGTATCGATTTCACTACCTACAATCCGGTGGGCGCTACCTACCAGCAAGGAATTGACCAATACTTCAAAGATATTATGATGAAACCGCCTAGCGCCGGGGGCGATGATCTGCCGGCCGGTAACGGCGTCACCGAGCCCACCTGTTCCATGGCAGCAACCATTTTTAGCGATTATTTTCTGTTACTCACCAAAACAGTGGTCCAATCCGCGCTGGACTGTCTGGAGTCCTATTCCTATACGCTTACCGCCACGGACTCCCTGGACTGTATCGCGAAAAATCCCTTGTTCAAGAGTGACGCCATCCCTTATATCATCAAGACTGGCGATACGCCGGATACGGTGGCCGCTTATTTCGGATTTACCACCCTGGAATTAAACTACCTGAACCCGGACATCGCGCAAAAACTGGCCGGACTCCCGGGCTCCGCAATTACCGTCAATATCGGCGTAACACCGCAATCCATCGGCATCGCCAATCAAAATACCGAATTAACCGGGAACACCGGCCTCAGCCTGGGGGATATCCCCTATCAGATCGAGGCCGGCGCCACCCTTGCCTCCATCGCGGACCGTTTCAATCTGTCCGACGTATCTAGGTTGATTACCACCGATCTGATCAGAGATGCCGGCCTTTTGAAAACCGGTAATTCCATGCAGGTTGGGCCTTATACCTACAGTAATCCCAATAACCTGCCGGTCGATCTTGTGTCCGCCATCCTGTATACCCGTTTAAATGATCAAAAAGATATCCCCTATCAGCCCTGGTACACCGAATTCATATTTAAGCATAACGATAAACTGAAAAGTTATGGGGAAGTCTTGCCCGCCGGAGTAGAACTGGTGGTGCCGCAGGCTTATAATGATTACCCTCTTACCGAAACCTATACTACCCTGCCCCAGGACACTCTGCGGTGGATCGGTGCTTACCTGTCGCTGCAGCAGAACTTTAACGCCGACCAAGATCCGTCCGGCGATTTCGGGAAATTCAACGCGGCAGTTCGCGGCCTTAATCCGGGTGGAACCGGACCGGTCCACTTCCCGGACGATATGAAATATGTGTTGCAGCCCCTGGAGACACTGGTCTCCCTGGCGCAACGGCTTTTCATCACTGACATCATGGACCTCGTAACCATAATAAAGTCACAGTCCAACCTGCTGGCAGAGCGGGCCCTGATCACTATTCCCGACGTGACTTATACCACAAAGGCCGGGGACACCCTAATCACCGTGGCCGGTTTCTTTAACCTGGGAGTGGCTGATCTGTGCGGCCGGCCCGGCGTTAATAGCCAGGCCGGATTATTCCGGTTAGATGCTGAACTAAACCAAACCATTAAGATTCCGGATGTTCCCAAAATGAACATCAAAGACATCGTCGATGCGCTGCTGGAGGGCGAAACCCACAGTAAAGTTTCGGGGATGACTTCACGCTTTTTCCTGCATGGACTTCGATTGCCCGCGCCGGAACAAAAGGGACCGACCGATCCCATTACTGCCACCGGCCCCATGACAGGGTTATACCAGTTGACCGGACAGCAGGTACCAGGCCTGGTTCCGGAGTCTGTTCCGGTGCAGAATGAAGATAAAATCCGCGCCACCATTCATTTCAAAAAAGAAAAACCGGTTGACTGGATAGCGTTTTATGAATCTGCGACCCTGGCATCCTTTAATGAGCTCAGGGCCATGAATCTGCCGGCGGAAGATATTCACGCCCTGAATCCAGGATTAATGGGACGTAACGAGGTAAACGGCCGGATGATCGTCTTGACCCGACGTCTGGATACCGATAACGATCAGACCCTGGACCTGACCATCCGGGAAGAAGACCTGCACGAAGGGTATCCTGACACATGCCTCAAACCGCATGTGAAAGTTCCGCTGGCACCCATGAAGCTGTTTGATTTTACCCCGATAAGCTATGGTCTGCAGCATGGGATCCTCTGGCAAGCAGCGGTCCTTCCCTCCTTGCCGGCGGAAGCGTCTGCGTTGCCGCTGACCGGCAGTCCGGTAATTCGTCCTTTTACCGACACCCTAAACGCACGAATCGGTAACGCCGGTGAAGCCGCGATTCCTTATCAGTTGATATATGATCAGGCCAAACCGGATGCCCTCCCCAGCACCTTGACCGGTTATGCCTGGGGTACACTGGTCAAAGTGGCTATCCGCCGGATCCGTCAGAGCGAAAACCAGACTGCAATGATGAAAAACACCTATGAAATTATCGGATTGGATCAGGCCGGCAAACAACTGGTTTATCGGTTGTTGCAACAACTGGCGGTCCGGGAAACCGCAGACGATAAGGTGTATCTGATGTATGATACCGGTTCCAACAGCCCGGTGCCCACCGGCTTCAGCTCAGACGCGGTTGATGATAGCAACACCTATATTTTGAAAACCAATCTGACCACAGAGACCGCCGACAACAACCTGCTGATGGCCCGCGCCTCCAATGAACCACCGCTTTCCGGAAAATACTTCGCGGCCCTTCTCTGTCCACGGGCATTCCTTACCTTGCTCTGGGAATGCAGTGTGATCGGTGGCGGCTATTATCTGAATTACAGCGGTACCGGCAATGCCGGACTGCCGGATTCCATCTTTGCCCAGGATGGAAACGGTCAGCTATGGCTTGTTTTCTTATATGGTCCGCAATCCGCAGGCAGCCTGCCGGACCGTAAGCTTTACTCCTTTAATAACTGCGCCGTACTGGGCGTCAATCTGGACGACGGTACCGGCAATGTATTCGTTGAAGCCGCTAATAATGCGGAAGTAACCAAGAATCCCACCTTGAAACCGGGCAATCTTGGATTTGACATGATGCTGTACAACCCGGAAATCACACCGCCGGGTACCGCTGCGCAGTTAACCGCCCAGCAACTCTACAGTTTGATGGGCTATAAACTGATCAAAGACACGGGTAACCTATTTATAGAAACGCCGGAAGCCCTGCCGGCCAGTCCCACCGAGGCAGGCGATCCCGGTGAAACCGCGCGGGACCGTATGCTCCGCCGCAAACAGCGGCGCGCCGGCATTGCCTCCAATGAAGTTCTGCCCTACTGGCATTTGGAGCAGGTCCTTCCGGTAGCCAAATTCGCTGCCCGGCACCCGCTGCCGCTCTGTCCGCCCTTGCCCGATCCGGGCGATGATCCCTACGCAGGCGTGCTTAACGGCGCTAAAGCGCCTTTGGCGGTTTGGTTTACCGACGTATTCGGCAACGTGTCCCAAGGTTATCCCCAGCCCAGCAACGACGCCGCGGTTCCATCACTGCTCCTCGCTTCCGGCTATACCGATCCGATGATCGGACTGGGTAAATGGCCGGCGGTAGCCAGCAATTACCTGATAACGGTTTCGCCGCAACCATCGGTCGCGGTTCTGAAGGTTGAATCCTCTTTTGATGCCGCCAGCTTCCTGCCGGGGATGACCCGAACGCTGGCCATGGTCCAGGAACAGGCGGCCCAACAGACCGAAAGGTATCAATCGATCTACTACCAGTGTGCGCAGCCCGACGTGCGTTTCGCACTCCGGACTTCACTCTCCCAGAATCCCGGTAGCCAACCCGATATGCTGCCGGTGGACAAAACGATTTACCAGCGGTTTGCCGCCGCTGCTTATCTCACCCTGCAAAATATCCGGCGGCTGCTGCCGGTCACCGCGAATACCGCGCAAACCCCTACTCTGGAATCCATTTCCGCCGACTACGGCGTCAGTTATGCCGAACTGGCTGCGGTTAACGGAGACCGGTTCATTTCCGATCTATTCGGCGCTGCGCAGGTTGAAACCCCGCTGTATATCACCAGCGCCTTCGGAGATTCCGCCCGGTCCCTTACCCGGCGCCTGGCCGAACAGGGTGTAACGATTCAGCCTGTCGATTTGCTGCTTCTGGATAACAACACCATACTGTCCCTGAATCCGGGCACGGTTTTATCTATAACCCGTACCCCGGTACCTGGCGTCACCACGCCGCTTTCCCTGGAACAAGCCGCTGCGGCCGCCCTGTGCTCCGTCACGAGCTATGCCGCCGCCAATGCGGACTTGACCGGCTGGCTGAAGCCGGGCTGTACGCTGTCCTACCAGGGACTGAGCCTTACGGTGGAAATCACAGAACCGGACGGACCCACGCAAAGCTTCAATATGATCGCCCGGCGTTTCATCACAGAACTCAATGCGGATTCCCGTACGACCGGTGTGATGATCGCGGCGGCCAATACCACCAGGGACGATATTTTCCAACCGGACGTTACCACTTATAAAGCGAATTACGTGGTACAGCGAAATGACACGCTTCTGTCCAATCATTCCGGCTGTTCCAAGGAAAACCTGGCAGCCCTGAATACCGATACCGTGAATCTCTTCTCTGCGGGAGCTGCGGTTTACTACGGTGCCAAAAACCGGACTCCCCAGGGAACGCTCAATGAGTTCTGCCACACCTACAACCTGGTGCCGGAACAGCTCTTTTATCACCTGCGCCAATCAACCCTTACGACCACCGGACTGGCCATCCCCGGCGCCGTACAGCTCCCACCGGAAACGGGCACTCTATACAACCCATACTCCGTGGCGGCCGGCGACAGTCTCCAGTCTCTGACCGGCATCTTCTCGGTTCCCGGCGCGTCGTCACAGGAGCAGATGGTTGCGATCGCCCGCGCGAACTTGACCATGCCCGGTCTTTTTACCGGCGGTCAGACGATCACCGTAGACGGGGCCAGTGTAACCACGTTGACCGGCGATACCATCCAGGCGATTCTGGACCGGTTTACCACCGCCGGACATCCGGTCACACTGGAACAGCTGGTGGCCTCCATTGGCGAGCGGACCGATCTGTTGCAGGACGAAGCCTTTTTAATCATGGGGCTGGCCCGGGTTCCGTCTACGTACGAGCACTGGAAGCTCTCTTCATTGGCCGCGCTGTACCATACTGATCTGGCACCTTTCGCGGCCATGAATGCCGCATTGTTTGGCATCATTGCCGCCGGTGTGACCCTCTCGGTCACCGTAAACGGTGCAACTCATGGCACCCCCAGTACGCAGACTTATCAGGTGCAGACCAGAACCGGCGACACCCTGAACAGTATCGTATCACGTTTCAACACCCAGATTCCCACATCGCTTACCGATGTAGTACTGAGCAATCAGGATATCCCATTAATCAAAGCCGGCGTTCAGCTTTTGCTGCCACCGGCCAATGCCTGTGTCAGCGTATTGATCGGCGCCGGGGGCAACCGTTTTCCATCGGCGGTTTTCCCCTTAAACGTATCCCTTGAAATCAGCCGTGACGCTGCCCTTATCCACCCGGATTTTTCCGATAACGAACCGACCCGAATGGACCGGACCGTCATCCCGCCGGTTACCGGCCGCAGTGCCGGCAGCAACGATCCCATGCGAATTGCTGAATTTGCCCGGGCGTTTCGAGAGGCCATCCCCATGCTCAAGCTGGCAACCGGCAAACCGGGCAGCGTGCTGGAAACCGGTGACACCGATGATGGGCGAAGTGACCGGGATCTGTGGGCGGTAGTTTTCACAGACGGCGGCATCAGCAAGATTGATATCAAAGCTCCGGTTCATTATCAGGAACTGCCCGACCTGCCGCTGCCGCGCTACTATGCCTTGCGTCCGCTGGAAAACAAGCTTTCGGCTCAGAAAGCAACCCCTTTCCGTGCCCTGAAGGACGATGGCAGCTTGGGCGATCCCTTGCCGGTGGACTACCAGGGTATCGACCTGGAAGTGTGGGCCCGCAAATTCCTGGCCGATTTCGACCTGTTTCTGACCGCGCCTTACACGGTGCCACTCTGGTCCTTAAACGGCGGCGCACTGCGCGCTACCCTGGACAGCCTGATTGAAGCCAAGGATAAGCTCAGTCAAGCCATTGCCCAGGGATTGACCTATGTTTTGAACCAACCGGTGACGGATGGGCCTGCCGCCAATGACGACCCGGCCTTGCAATCGGCCCGGGCTCAATTGATTCAGCGGCTGAAAGTCAGCTTGAGCAAGGCTTACAGCACCGATGTGATCCTGCAATACGACAGCCATGTGATTGCGCGGGGGTTTGACAAACCGGCCCGCTTAGCCGGTCACTTGACCGCGGATACTCCGGCGGAAGCTGCTTCCGGCACGCAGCCCAAATTCGCCTTCGGCAATGCCAAGACTGCACTGACCACCGATGATGATTACGTCAATTTTCTGCTGAATGTGGTCAATGAAACCCTGCAGGAATTGTTGGACCTGCAGTTGACCTATAACTATCAGGAGCTGGAATTCGATATTGAGAAAACGGAAGGAATCTGTGAATACGAGGCGTCTAACTGGCTCACCTTCATCAACGGCGACAGTACGGTGTCGGCCGATCCGTCCCTTTCCATTAACCTGGGCCGGGCCGTCATACCGCTGCCCCTGCGTTCCTATCCGGAGCTGCCGCGCCTGGTTTCCCAGACCACGGAGGCCGCCTATTCCGGCGGGAACCAGCCTGCGTCCATTGCCCAAGCCAAGGAATGGAATTACAACATGATCTACGAACATCAGGACGCCGCCCAGGATCTGATCACCTTGACATTGCGCCTAAATCAGCCCTATCAGGCAAGCACTACGCTGCAGGGAAGCAACCAGTTACCCACCCTGATGCAAACCCTGGGGCAGTATATCAACGTGGCAGATAAACTGTGGAGCATGCTGGAGCGGCTGCTTACCGTCTCCGGCATCGGCCTGGAAGAAAACCTGCAAAATGCCGTTGCTACTTTCGCCTCGCTGGCGCTGGACATCAGCGAGAGCTGGCAGCGTCACTGGCTGCCCGGCGTCAACGCCCTAAAGGCCAATGCCAGCCCGCAGACCCAGATTTTCGACTACAGCGTCAGGCTGGTTCCGGACCAACAGGGCAGGTATTATTCCGGATTGAATCTGTGCTACAATACGGTTCTCCCCTGGCCGGGCGTCAATCCACCCGACATCATTGTCAGCGCCGACGGCAAGGAAAGCGTTACCCTGAGCAAAGGCCAACCTGTAAGCGGCATATTGACCTATACCTTCCCCGAAGTGTCCGCCGCGCAGTTTCCGGTGAATACCCGGCTGTTGCTGAAACTTACGTTTAGCGGTCTCGACATCATGAACCAGCAGAACGGCGTCAGCCTGGTCGGGGTGATCCGCAATCGGGATCTCTTGAAAATCAACGGCAGCGCGGGTCAGATTACCATCCCGACCAATCGCAGTTTTATCTATGAAACGCCGATGATCGCTTTCCCGGGTATCGCCACGCCGCTCCTGACCTGGAATATCCCGTTCCCCTTCGGCGCATCCGGCGGCCTGGTATCGGCGATCCGTGATCTCTTCTCACAGATCCTGGGTACTCCCGTCCAAGAAACCGATCTCTCCGTAGCGATACAATACGGGTATACCCTGGTGCCGGCCACCGCTGAAAGCGAGGCGCTGGTGGTGACCATGCCGGTTCTGTTCAAACCACGGTTCCGCTACACGGATGATGTGGTCCAGGAACTGGCCAATGCCATGAACGCGTGGAACAGCTGGAAAAAGCCCAACCCATGCGGCGGTTTCTGGAATTTCGCCATCAATGCTTTTTCCAGCATTGATGGCTCACCCCAACTGCCGATACTGTCACTGAACCGTCTCACGACCGCTTTGCGTTCATCATAACGATTGAGAGGTCGGGGGCTAGTCCCCGACCTCTCAATAAAATAGCCCACAGGAGTTTCACCTGCAGGCTCTCACAGGACTTACAATAAGGCAATTATCCCGGATAACCGGATTATCCAAAAGTGTCATTAATCGATCTTAAAAGCGGGACGCGGAACTTGTCCCTTTATGCCTGGTCACTTTATTCCTTGAGAAATCATGAGCGCATCTGATACTTTTTGCATTGTTGCCTCATCAATGGAACCAATCTTTTCTCTTAGAAGGTTTTTATCAATAGTTCTGATTTGTTCCAATAAAATAACCGAATCCTTATGTAAGCCAAACCTCTTGTCGTTTAGATTTATACGGGTTGGCAGTTTAACCTTTGAAGTCTGCGAAGTAATAGCCGCAACAATTGTAGTAGGAGCGTACTGGTTGGCAATGTCGTTTTGAATAATCAAAACCGGGTTGCCTGTGTCTGGCTCAGGATAAATAACCGGGTCTAATTTAGCTAAATAAATATCTCCTCTTTTGATCTCCACCATCAAATCCTCCAAGCATCTCGCTGAAAACTTTAGCTTAAATGTCTACAGCAAATATAAGTTATGCATAAATTAAGCAGTTTTCTTTAAAAGCTGCTCATTTTGCACGGTAATATATGCGCATGGTGGATAATAGTTTTAGGGTGCATGTGGTGCCAAATTATACCACAGCCACTTCTTATGAAATAGCTGTGGTGCAGTTTTTTTTATAGTGATAGATTATGCCGGATCAGGGTGTTTTCTATTAAGCAGCAGGTTTATGACCGTTACGGCCTCAGCCCGGGTAGTATGGGTCAGAGGCTTGATGGTATGGTCAGGATAACCACCTATGATTTCATTAGCCCAGGCAGTATAAATCGAATCTCGTGCCCAGGCTGAAATACTGCTGTCATCGGCAAACTTTTTACCCGGTGCTACTTTATCAAGTTGGGACGCTTTTATAGCCATCACTGCCATTTGCTCCCGGGTGATGGGATCATCCGGGCCGAAGGTATCTGCATCATATCCATTAATAATGCCGTTTGCGGCTGCTATGGATATATAATCCCGGGCCCAATGCCGGGCACTGTCTTTATAGTACCTGTTAGTTCCGCTGTTTAGCTGCAGGGCTTTAACCAGCACTACCGTAAATTCAGCTCTGGTAATGGTCTGGTCGGGCCTGAAAGTCCCATCCGCATAACCTTTGATCATGCCTGAATCTGCCACTTGGTTGATGGCTGCTTCAGCCCAGTGACCCTTTATATCGGTAAATTTATCCGGCACCGGTTCCGGCTGATCGGGTGTTTTGACAGCCATAACGGCAAATTCGGTAAAATGGTCAATTGTTATGCTAATCTTATCACCTGATACGGTTCCCTCAATATTGACCCATTCTCCGGTATTAATATTGTAATAATGTACGGCCGACTGGAATCCCGGGGGTACCAGTTCCGGGTCGAAGGTGAATGTAATGGTAACCGGTTCATTAAAGCTACAGCTGCCCGATTCACCTGCGGACAATTCGTAAACCTGGCCCAGAAGCACAAAGCCGCTGGGTACCAGGGGCGGCGAACTGACCTTGGTAATGCTGATATTTACCGGGTCGGTCCCTTGCAAAGCTCCCGCCGGGATGTCCAGCTTTACCTCACTACCCAGGTTAATTTCCCCACCTTCTTCGGGTACTATTTTATCTGCTGCAGAAATTGTTTTATTGCTGTTGCTATGTCCACTACTGGAAGATGCTTTGGGGGTAACCGCCGGTGATGCGCCGGATGGCGGACTATTCCCGATCGCGTTTACTGCTGTCACCGTAAAAGTATAGGGCGTACCGTTATTTAGACCGGTAACTGTAATGGGACTTGCACTTCCGGTGGCGGTAATATTGCCGGGCGCTGATGTAACTATATAGCCTGTAATCGCACTGCCGCCATTATTCAGCGGCGGGGTAAAGTAAACGGTCGCCTGTTTATTGCCGGCGGTTGCGGTAACATTGGTCGGTGCATCCGGTTCGGTGGCATTAGTTATGGTCAATTCATTAGAAGTAAGATTATCCGAACCGGTCAGTTCTGTTCCATTAATGGTCAAACTTATATTTCTATTGCCTGTAAAATCGGTTCCATCGTAGGCCAGATCTATAACGCAGGTGGTTTCCGTACTATAGACTACGTCTGCCACGCTTAACCCGTCCGGCGCATTATTTAAGAGAAAATTATTCTTATCCAGTGCATCATCAATAAAGGCATCCCATTCGACAGTTGCATTTAATCTGGCCGTGTTGAGATCTTGCCTGGTCAGAGCCGGATCGGCTGCTATGGTCACGCCCGTAGCCATCGTGATGAAACTGACATCCGGGCTATAGCTGGTACCTATACTGTTACCGGCATAAGATCTGGCATAGTAAGTTGTATTCGGCCTTAGATTAATTAGATCAGCCTCTATGGTTCCAATAGCTCCGCCGAACTCTACCTTGTCAAGAGTCGGGCTGGGCTCGGTCCCGTAAACAAATCCGCAAACGCTAACCCCTCCTCCTCCGTCAGCAATTACTGCACTGGCTAAATGAGCTGCGCTGGCAGTAACATTTGTTACCGTGGTAAGGCTAACAGTAGGAGCTGTTTTGGCCTTTGCGGTTATGGTGAGCCCATTGGAAGTAAGATTAGTGTATCCGGCCAGCTCTGCTCCATTAATCGTTAGGCTTAAATTTTTATCATCATAGAAATCGGTTTCGTCAAAGGCCAGGTCAACCGTGCAAGTGGTGGCAGAATCATGGGTTACAGTTTCTACGGTTAATCCACCGGGAGCATTGTTTAGGGTAAAATTGGCCTTATCCAGGCTGGCATCAGCAAAGGTGTCTCCGTCAAGGGTGACATCTAAGCTGGCCGTATCCAGATTCTCTTCGCTCAGGGCCGGGTTAGCCGCTATGGTAACAGTTTTGGCTGCTGTATCAAAGCTAACGTCAGATCCATAACTTGTACCCACATTATTAGTGGCATAGGCTCTGACATGGTACGGTGTGCTGGGAATAAGACCAGTCAGAGTGGCTGTCATTTCTCCGGTGGTTCCGGTTACAGTTTGTTTTAAGTCTGTTATGATTGGATTTTCCGCATTTCCATAAACAAACCCCCGCTCAGTGATAGCCGCTCCCCCGTCCGCACTTACACTGCCGGTTATCTCAGCCCCGGTGGCGGTAATATTGGTTACCGAGTTGGTGGTAACGATGGGGGTGGTTATGTAGGTATACAGGCTCACTCCGGTTCCGCTGCCTCCTGCTGTGGTTACAACCACATCTTTGGCTCCCGCTGTACCGGATGGCACAGTGACAGTTATGGTGGTGTCATTTACTACCGTAATTCCTGTAGCGGTATTTCCACCTATGGTCACGGCGGTTGCTCCGGTTAAGTTGGTACCGGTTATAGTAACGCTGGTACCTCCGGCAAGCGGACCCTGGTTCGGACTGATACTGCTTACCGTTGGAGCAAGTACGTAAGTATATAGACCTGTTCCGGTTGTACTTCCTACGACTGTGGCGACAACTACATCCTTGGCTCCTGCCGTACCGGCCGGTACGGTAACCGTTAGGACGGTATCGGTGTTACCGGTTATGGCAGCGGCATTTCCGCCTATAGTTGCAGAAGTTGCTTCATCCAAATTTTCACCGCTTATGGCAACACTGTTTCCTCCCGCAAGAGGTCCTTGGTTAGGACTAATACTAAATATAGTCGGCGGGGGTACATAAGTAATCTCCAGACGTGCTCCCCAATCTCCTCCCTGAAGGTGATCATAAAAAGCAATAAAACTCCTGTTTTTATCCGGTGTAGTGCTTTGGTCACCAATTAAGACCAAAGTAGCCATTTTATCACCAGTATATTGAGATTCAATATAACTCGTAACATCAATGCTTTTCCAGCTATTTATATCACCTGATGCAAAAGTATAATTCTCTATTATTTTTTTATCTTCTGATGGAAAAGCTGCCCCATCAGCATCAGCCCATGTGTCATTATTAGATTCCCAAACATTTACAAAAGGAACAGCACTCTCTGGATTTCGGGTGTAATTAATGACATATATTTTAAGTTCAGCTTTCTTTATGGGACGGTTTTCAATACCGTTTAAATCAAATCTAACCGCAGCCTTATTGACATTACCATAATCAGAATCATAACCAAAATATAGTTCATAAGCACTGCGTTCTGGTGCAAAGTAGTAAGCATATACCCCAGCATCATCTGTAAAAATATCCGCGCTGGTACCAATAACCAGATCGGCTGCAGATACATCGGCAGTCGGCCATAATAGTTGAATACCGGCCAGAAATAACAGTAAAAGAAGATAGCGGATCGGTTTTTTTACTATAATCATATAACCCTCCTTATCCGTTGATCCTTATCTATCTGTTTGAACTAACCACGGGGCGGAAAGAACCCTTGCAAAGCTATGATAAAGATTAAGCCTAAATTGGGCTGGGTATTATTATGCGCGGCATTTCCCCCTGTTCCTATGACAGCTTGCAGGTTCATACCAATGCCAGGCTGGCTGTTATAGACGCTTGCTCCTCCTCTTCCCGTACTGGACCATATGGTTCCGTCCGGAGACTTTGAATCAGCAGTAGTTTGACAATTGGGTACATGAGTATGGGCGGGCAGATTGTCACTGGTTAGCTGAACAGTGGCTGCTCCACCTTTCTGTGCTATTGGACGGGGAGTCAGATTAGGTCCATTTCCATAGCCAAGTGCCGTCCGACCCCTAAGATCAGGCAAATTGAAATTGGTTCTTCCATCGCCCCCGAATGCATTGCCTATAACCGCAAACAAGGCTGTATTTTGCTGTATCATTAGCTGTTGACCATCACAGAAGGCCCATCCGACCGGAGCAAAATTTCCGGCAAAAATACGAATTTCACCAATAAAAGGATCTGCCATTTCTCATTCCTCCTTTAATTTCGCGAGGGGTATATACCGAACACGGCTATGCAATAATTTATTACTGTATAGGGCTGCATATTTGAATGTGCCTGTGATGCTCCGCTGTTGGCCAGAGCCGGTGCAGTACTGGCTTTAGTAGAATCAACCCCATAAGGATTGGATGTGCAGTTGGCCCAATAATTACCGGCCGGATTTGTAGTATCAGCTCCTTGCGCACTGGCTCGGGCTTGATGGTTATGCAGCGGCATCTCAGCAACCGTAAGAATATGATTCTCTTCTCCCATTGGCCGGCCCGGCTGTGCATCTGTCGTGTGAATGGCAGTCCTTCCGCGCAAATCCGGCAATTTAAATGTAGTAATACCGTCTCCTCCATAATAAGTCCCCAGTAAGCTATACAAAGCTTGGTTTTGATTAATCGGTAATGCAGACCCATCACAAATAGCCCAACCGCGAGGGGCAAACGAAAATGCAAATATTCTGATTTCGCCTAAATATGGCTCCATGTAAAATCCCTCCTCTTTCGTATAAGTTCACTTAATTACGGGTAGGAAAATAACCACCATCATCAAGGCAAATAATATAGTTAATACAAATAAACGGCATCATGTTGCCATGCCCCTGAGGCGAATTACTTCCCGTTATGGTTATCGCTTCCGCATTCATTTGCCCATTGGGTGTGTTGGTAGAATACTGAAATACGGTACTGCCTGCCCAAAAAGCGTTCTCGGGACTTGCTGCAGTTCCGGGCGCATTGCTGACCATAATCTCATGAGTATGTTGCGGCAATTGCGCACTGTTAAGCACAACCGTTTCCGCTCCGCCCATTTCGCCTATAGTTTTGGTGCTTATACCGCTCCCTGTGCCCTGGCCTACAGGAATGCGGCCCCTTAAATCCGGCAATTTAAAGGTGGTTGCATCTCCTCCATAAATATTGCCGATTAAAGCGTACAATGCTGAATATTGGGTAATAGGCAAAGACCTTCCATCACAAAGTGCCCATCCCACAGGGGCATAGTTTCCTCCAAACATGCGTATTTCGCCTATAAAACAATCTGCCATGTTTAATACCTCCTTTGATTATTTTTATAAAGGGAATTACTCCATTACAGCAAACGGTTAAAGACTACCTCATATTGCATACCACTGGTGTTTCTGGCCACCGGTACCATAAAAAGTGATAATGAGCCCAGTTGCTCATGCTCCATCTCATATATCTGCTGGTTCAGCATAGGTTCCAAAGGGCCTTCGAAAATAAGAAAAAAGTTTTCCTGGACCTGGTTGGATATGATTGGATTGACTTGCAGCAGTTTTAGTTTGATATCAGGCATATCAGCCGGGGTAATTACTATAAAATGGCTGTCAACGTAGGGGGAGATTTGATCGCAGCTTAAAGAATCCAGACTGTTCACTTCCTTTCCCAGCCTGATTCAGTTATCAGGCTCAGATTTGCGCCATATCATGGTCAAATATGGTTCACCGGCTTGCAGGAGCTGAAATCCCAACCGTTCATAGAACCGGCGGGCAGGGTTGCTTTTTAGCACGGCCAGCCTCAGTGATTCTCCGGGCCGCATCTCTTCTTGCAGCTCCCGCAATAATGCATGACCGATACCCCGGTTCCGGAACTCCGTCAACAGGCTTATATCAACCAGAACCCGGCCTGTTTCGGTTTGAGCCAGCAATATACGTCCGGCCGGGGTATTTTCAACATAGATAATTCTGCTCTCCAGATCAGGATATTGCATCTGATAGGAACGTTGCTGACATTGATATTGCATACGCAAGAATTCCCCTTGTTCTTCCGGCGTCCATCCCCAGGCAGATATTTCTGCTTCCCGGGAATTGGCATAAACAGTGAAGAAAAAGGGGTCCGTTGACTCGGTTATAACTGTTTTATATTCCTTCATGCCTCCCCCTTTTTCGCCATTATTGGCGTTTAATATATTTGTTGGTGGTAATCCTACTTTTGTATCATTTGTTGACTACAATTTAACTTTTTTATTGTAGGTCTGTCAACCATTTTTATCCATAAAAATCCTTTTTAAGGTAAAAATGCAGTACGGCTGCCAAATGGAAATAGAACGACATTCAAAGTAACCTATCCGTTATTATGCAGATTTCTGCGATTATCCAACATTGGTTTCAGCCCTGAGCAGAAAAATAAAAAACTCCAAGAAATGCGCAACACTTCTTGGAGCTATTATGGGTTTATAAGTCCAATTGCAAAAGAGATTAGAACTTTGGAAAAATCAATTCTGTTGGCTCTTAAACCAGATGCCTGATAATATCATCCGGATTCCCATACAAGTAATCGATAATGGGGATTTGAATCATGGTGTAGGCACCCGGTTTCTGCTTAAGGCTGGCTCGGGCTGCAGCAACCATGATCTGCGAAGTTAAAGCCGGGTTATTTATCTTCATGGAGTAACTTAACAACTGGTTATGGGTTGAGCCCGAAACACCTTTGCGCTCCATGTTAACTCCATGCCCTACATCCAATAACATAGCCACATCCGGCACCTGGCTTACAATAGTTTCATCGTTGGCAAAGTAGGGGTCATTCTTAATGGCTGCTGCAACTTCATTAAAGTCAGTTCCCGGTCGGAGCTGCACATAAACCATCCGACGATGGACCCCTGTACCGGTCGGGATAGTCATCGACAAGGCATTTTCCACCCCGGGGATGGATTTGGCAGCTACGGTGTGCCCCATACTCATGCCGGGCCCGAAATTGGTATAAGTAATGCCGCGGGGAGCCATGAACTCAAACATACAGCGAACCATAGAATCGGTACCAGGATCCCAGCCGGCTGAATTGACAGCCACGCTATGGTTGCGGCGGGCAACTTCATCCAGTTTGATGCGCAAATCTGCCAGGTGCCCGTGAATATCATAACTGTCCACCGTATTAATTCCCATAGCCAATATTTTAGCGGCAACATCCGGTACTGCCCGGGTAGGAATGCATAACAGGGCAACATCAACCTCCGCTAATTCCTCGATCGATGCGACCAAATTGTGAGCTTGAGCTGCGGCCAGGGATGAACCTTCCAGTGCCCCGGCCGGTTCCACGATTCCTGCTAATTGCATGTCTGGTGAAGCTTGTACGGCCTCAACCGCATATTTTCCGATATTACCATAACCCAATACTGCAATATTTGTTTTCTTCATCATGAATATACCTCTGTCCCCATTTAATATTTTTCTCTAGGATATATTAAAGTTGAGTCATATAGCAAGAAAGTATGCCGTATACATGAACGATAGCGGTGAAGAAATTTGGGTTCAACTTTAATCCAATGTTCTCAGTTTATATAATATTAATAGAGACGGAGCGTACCGTCTTGAACCATAATAAAGAGGTATCTGGGGAGCATGGAGATAGAACCTACCATTACTAAATCCTTACGGCAACTCATCAAGGAGCTTCAATTCAGAACCATCAGCAAATTTTATAAGTTGAGGTTGGATATCAATGGATAACTGTTCTGTCGGAGTTTCAAAAAGCAATTGGTCTGAATCAATAAACGGATTAATTTCTTTTGACCAAGTTAAGGGAATAGATGTACCAGGTGTCCAGTTGCCTTGAAATACCAGGTCTTCATTAAGTAGAAGACCACCTTCAATAGCCTTTACATTTAACTGTGCCTGAATCTCATTTACCGCAACAGTACCATTAAGATGGGCATCCGCTGAAAAAGTAATTGAGTCGTCCCAGCCCCAATCGTCAGAGTTTCTTATAAGGGTAACACTACCTAACGCTAGCGCTTTATCTATCTTTTCCACAATTGGCTGGTTCAGTTTATCCAGTTTGGCTTTTTCTAATCGTTTGCTTTCATTAATGACATCGCCCAAGTTGCTCAATTCCGCCAATTGCCAATAGTTTCCCATGTCACGCATTTTTAGATCAGCCACCAGGTTTTTATCATATCCTGGAACCTTTATTTCTAGACCTACTATAGCTATATTTCCCTCTTTTTTTACATATTTAGTTCCAACCACCTGCATGGATTGATCTTTTGCCTTGTTCAGCAGATCTTTCACCACAACTGGATCTTCCTTGTCCTGGCTTGCATCGGTTTCAACACTGCCCTTTTCTACAAAGCTTTTCACTTCTTTATTAACTACCTTTACCAGTTGGGGTTTGAACATTTCAATTAAGCCATCGGCAAGCTCATTCTGTATTTCTTCGGGGTCATTAATGGCAACTTCACATAACTGATCAACCGCACGGGTTGATACGCTTTCAATATCTACATACTTTTCAAAAGTAGGTAAATCATGTTGCTTTATCGCTTTAGCAATCATCTTCAAAGAGTACTCCGGTGTGGTTGTCCAGTAATAATAACCGCCGCCACCCAAAAGAGCTAACACTAAAACGGCCAATACCCAAGGTAGAACACGTCTTTTTTTAGGTGGTAATACATCACTGTTTAATTCCTGGGTAATCACATTGTCAATATTTGTTTCTTCACCATCCATTTAGCATTCCTCCCATCTTGTACTCCCGACAAATTATTATCCTACTTCCTTTCTGTTGGCCAACTACATTACTAAATCTTAATTTCTTTTTGTATCCTTATATTCCCTGCCAGATAAATGAGAAAAGTTACAATCTATTGCAAAAAGCCCTAACAATCTCCTAAATATACGCATATTTGCAACATAACCAATTACGGTACAATATATATTAGTACACTTTATAATGCTATTAAGGGAACGATAAAGAGCAGCACCATGCAAACGTGTAATTGAAGCATTAGTGAAATGTGTTGGGTAATAAAAAATCGCCCCTGACTTACAGATCGATGTAACTAATTAAGTAAATTCCAATAACTAAGCATCCCCATCAATCCTATAACCGCCAGGGTAAATATACTATAATGCACCCGGTCCATCCGCCCCCAAAATCCCTTCCACCAAGCCATCACCGTAAAGGACACCAGTAAACCACTGAAAATCCACATTAGCGTTGGTACAACACCAAGTAATAGCGTTCCCTCTACAGGCATAAACGCTTCTTGGGGCAATTGGTATACAGGGTCAATACCCGAAGAAAACAGGTTGGCGAATAAAAGCAAGATGGTGACAGCGGTACCAATTCCAACCCCGGAAGCAATGATAGAATTACACCAACCTGATATCATTCTGATCATCCAGTAAATAAGTGAACTTATGGTGATTAATATTATGATTAGTGCAGCTAATGCCGTAAAACTGATAGTTGCGTAAAATGGAGCTTGGGAATATGTCATCGGTCCGTCGGTAGTCAGCATTACCCTGCCGAAGGGATCTGTTTTAAAAATAATTTTATGAAACGGGCCAAAGGCATCCTGGGTTCTTCCTGGTCTAAGGTTCTGGTAAACGCCGGGTCCGACTTCAATGAATTTATTGGTTTCTCCGCCATTAGTAACCAGCAGATACCCATCTTCGTTCACCTCAACCTTAATAATACCTCCAGATAATATGCTGACAATTTTCTCGTCAGTCGTAACGCTTTTCCGGTTCATCTGGTATTCACCGGTAAAATATTCAGCCCTTTCCCGGCTGCCTGCGCCGGGTACTCCCGTTATTTGAGCTTTAACCGGATAGTAAGAATCCATAAACTCTTGAAAAACCTCGGAATGAAGAAGATGATTACCGCCGCTGTAGGAAATAAAAATTCCGGTATTCTCTTCCGGCATCAGATAGAGACCTGTGTTATAGAGCATCGTACTTCCGCTATGGAATAGCACTTCCTGGTCATTAAAGACCCCTTCCATGAATCCAAGCGTCATGCCTCCCAAAGCCGGGTCATAGGTAAAATGCCGCTCATGCATTTCTTCTAATGTTTCTTCCTTAAGGATTCGCCCTCCATTAAGAGCACCTCCAGATAAATGAGCTATCATGAAATTGGCCATATCGGAGGCGGTACTGCTCATACTGCCGGCTGGTTCGAGCATGATATATTCGAAACTTGCTTCAGTATAGGATCCATTAATAAATCGGTAGGGTTTAGCCATACGTCCCGGCGGGTCTATAGCCGGAGGCTGCCGGTAGGTACTGTTGTTCATATGCAAAGGCGAGAAAATGTTTTTTTCAACATACTCTGAAAAAGGCATACCAGACAATCTTTCTACGATATAACCTGCCAGAGCAGTACCATAATTCGAATAGGCCGCAACTTCACCAGCCGGAAATATCCTGGCCGGCAGGTAGTTCTTCACATATTCATCTAACGGTAGCAGTTCATCCTGCGCCAGCCGGAAAAGCATGTCAGGGTAATCTTCAAAGCCTGGAGTGTGGGTCATCAAATGGGTCATGGTGATCGGTTCGGCTTTACTTTTCTGAAGGGGTTTTTCAAGCTGCGGTGATATTTCAAAATCCAAATATCTGTTAATATCGGCGTTTAAGTCCAACCGGCCCGCTTCAACCAGTTGCATTACGGCCGTCCAGGTAATCAATTTGGAAGTAGAACCAATACGAAAAAGGGTGGTGTCGGCCTCAACCGGTATATTATTTTGGATATCGGCCCAGCCGAACCCTTTTTCATAGACAATTTTGCCATCCTTTACCACCGCTATGGCGGCATTGGGAATATGATATTTCTTAAGCTTGGATTTCATGGTACGGTCCAAGAAGGCTTCCAAGTCAGTATCCTGAATAGTGTTGGCAAAAGCAATAGCTGGAGATAAGGCTAAGACCAGGACGGTGAAACAACAAAGGAATGTAAGATATTTAATCCATTTAAACATTTTATCACTCCATTTCGTTTTTCTTCATTAACCTTTACTCCACCGGGCGGATAGTATCACGTCATTAGCAGCGCTTGATAATAAATCCATCAAATCCTGCAGCCCATACTCCCGGAGCAGTGAGCCGTTGGCTACCATTACCGACAGGCCTAATTGAAATATCTTCATTTTTAGTAAAATAATTTGCAGCTCATCCACGGTGAAACCTTCCAGTTCCGGGTCCTGCTTCATCTGTTCAATCAAGGCCGGTATTACTTTTTCATCATAGACTTTAATGCGGCTGTTATTGGTCATCACCAAGTCTCTGAAAATCGTGCCGTACTCCGCTGCAAACCGTAGACTTGCCTTCCCCATATCATAAAATGGATTGCCTGAACTTTCTTCACTTAAAAGCTGTTGACTAACCTTTATTATCCTTTCCAGCAAAGCTTCATTCAGTTCCTCAACATTTTTGAAATTTACGTAGATGGGGGCTACCGAACTGCCCATTTGCTCGGCGATTTTTCTCATGGTTATGCCATTTATTCCTTCTGTTTCAGCTATTTCAAAGGCTACATCAATTATTTGCTCGCGGGTAAATTTGATCTTAGGTCCCATATTCGCACCTCCTCGTAACATTGGTTATATAACATATATTACATAACTAATGTTATGCTATTTTTTATTATATTGCAAGAGTATTTAGGAAAAATTTTTCCAGTTTAATAACGAATGGGGAATTAAGGAGATGCAATGGACGCAGCTTTTTCTTTAGCCATGTTTTTTCTGGATTTATTTGCATATTTATATATCATTTGCCTGTCCGGCCCGGCAAGGAGTATGACTAAAGAATGCTTCAGCGCCAAAGGTTTACCCCCGCTGCGGCCGGTTTATAGCGGCTCACTCGACAGATCGGCGCGCCAGGCAGTTTGAACTGTAATGCTATAATATGATTATTAATATAATAGAGGCAGCAAATAATGAACATTCTTGATTTAATTATTGCAGTATTTCTTCTGATAAGCGCCATGACTGGATTTAAGAAAGGATTCCTGGGCTATTCCGGCGGTCGTATAAGTAACATTGCCGCCACTGCAGCAGCATTGTTTTTCAATAATTCCATGTCCGCCTTTTTGGGTAACTTTTTTAATCTATCCTCATTAGTGAAGGCAGAATGCAACCGGATACCTGTTAATAACATTAGCCCCGCGCTGAGCCCGTCTGCCGTTGCCGGCGCAGGTACACGACTGGCCGGAATAATAGTTACCGCAGTAAGTTTCATAATTGTTTTTGTGGTCAGCCGGATCATCTTCTTAATGATATGGAAAAAAGTTGCCGCCTGGCTGAATCGCGGCGCCTTGACTTTGCCTAATCAATTAGGCGGACTGCTGATAATGGTAGCTAAAGGCATAGTCATAATCGTGGTTTTATTAGTTGCGGTACATCCTATACTACAAACTCTTAGTTTACACAAAATAACTCAGGCGGCCATGATTTTAGCTTACCTGCAGGATTCGGCGTTAGCTGGACTGTTGTTTAAAATATCTCCCCATTTAATATTCATTCCCGGATTAGCCAACTAACCTATCCTGTACAAAGCGGAGCCTTAGGGCCAGATTGTCAAAAGAGTGCCCATACCCCAGAGCGAGCAAAAAAGTCCACCCAAGGGCACTACTGATGCTCCCTATGGTCGCTATTAAGGTTGCACCCTACGGGCACCACTGATGCTCCCTATGGTCGCTATTAAGGTTGCACCCTACGGGCACTACTGATGCTCCCTATGGTCGCTATTAAGGTTGCAAGAGAAAGGCATTAAGGGAAGACCGTGAGGCGTACATGAGTACGTCGATTGAACGTTGAACGGTCTTTCCTTAAAAATGCAGCTATTGGGCTTTTTGGGCATCAAATTACTTGGCTGGTTTTAAAACCCGTATGCTTTATTTACAAGAATCACTTTTATCCTGTCCTTAATAAATTGCCTCGTGATCAGAACAAAGTCGTTACAAATCCTTTGCTCATGCCTACAATCGATGCATTTGTCCAGCTTGGTACACGGCGTATCCTTCTTAAGCCTTTTCGCATCTAAAGGAGCCGCGATTTGTCTGGCACGATGGATGGCATCTGCTACGGTATCTGTCAATTTATTGATACCGACTACCACGATTACCTGCTTGGGTCCATACAACATAGGAGCAACACGACTTCCATTACCATCAATGTTAAATAGCTTTCCATCAAGTGTAATAGCGTTAGTACCAGTCAAAAAGGTATCAGCGTCGAAATTTTTCAAATAAATCGCACGCTTTTCCTCCGGTGTCAGCCCTAACTGATGTTTGTCATAAAAAGTAAAGCTGCCCTTCCGAATAAAATCAAATACGCCGGTTTCCTCTAACGTGATAGAATCTCCGCAGCCAACCTTCTCGCCCTTTTTGACCAATACAGCCATAAGTTGGAGCAATTCTTTCTCGTTTTCAACAAAGTATCCAGCCATGTTGTTTCGCTGCAAATTTAAAATTACTTTCTTTATTTTTTCGTCCATATTTACCTCACAAAGCCCATTTTCCAGTAATCAAGCATTGGTTATATAATCCGTATTTAATATATCATAAATTGTAAAATCAAAACGACTTAAACCCCAAGAAGCCAAGTCCTACTTTCATTTTTAACGGGGACGGACCGTACCGGTTTGAAATCATATTATTGATGAAGATAGTAACCTTAATGAAGCCTGCGGAATATTATGGAATATATACCTTTAAACTCTAATCGGAAGGAGTGATCCCATGCATACAGAATGTTGCTCCGGGAGCAGTAGAAGAGATTGTGGATGTGGCATTATACGGGATAGACGTCGTCGGTGTAGATGCCGTTGGCCAGACAGAGAATGCCGTAGAGGGAGAAGAATTAGAAGAAGGAGAAGAAGAAGAAGATTTTATTAAACCCGTCGATACGACAGTTGAATATTGTAACAATTACTTTCAATTGCTCATGAGAAGCGAAAAGGCTGTCCTAATCCAGAGCGGATATGGGCAGCCTTTTTGTCCTTTTAACTATCTTATTTTTTATAAGGGGGAGTCTATTTGGCTGTGAATCATTAGAATCATTATAATGACCACCGGGATAGGTACCATCATTAGTAACCTTGTAATCATCATGGTTATGAGCCGGATAAAATGGATGGGGTAATAAAGTATCCGGAAACGCGCGGCCGTTAACAAGCCAGAAGTTGGGTTTATAATTTACGGCATTAAAATTGGGATCATTGGTTAGCACCGTGGCGCAATATGGAAAATCAATCACAATATTGAGATTAGTTCTGAACGTGACGTTGTGGTATTACGGGATTTTGACAGGCTTTATAATACTCATAAAGCCCCTTTGGGGTGGTTTGTAACGGTATGCTTTTACGGATGGTTGATTATAATTCAAGCAATATCGCGAAAATAGGGATTGTAATAACTGAAAATAAAGTTGAAAGTAAGACACCTTTTGTTGCAAAGGTTACATTACTTTCATATTGCTGTGAAAATATTGTACTACATGCAGCTACAGGCATTGCAAATTCTAAAACGGTTACCTTGGCCAGTAAAGAGTCATCCCCCAGGCCGAAGCGCATCAAAAGTAAAACAGCACCTGGAATAACAAGAAGCTTCATAAATGAAAGCAGATATAAATTCATATCTCCCAGGAGCTCTTTAATATTAATATGACCAAGCTGCAACCCAATAATCAGCATCGTAAGCGGTGTCGTAGCCGCTCCGATCAGGTCTATGGAACCACCTATAAAGCCCGGTAACCGATAGTTAAATAGGAATAGACCAAAGCCGATAACAATTCCAAACATTCCCGGCGTAAGCATTCCTTTTAAGTTAATTTTGGTTTTGGCTCCTGCGGAAAGTTGAATTAATATGATACCGATTGTAAACAGAAATATGTCATTTACCATTTCTACTATAGATGCATAGAATACAGCATCTTTCCCGTAAAGCGCATTAATAACAGGTATTCCAATAAATCCGGTATTGGCAAATACCAGCATGAATGCAAAAAGGTATGCTTCTTCAACTTTAAGTTTTATGACCTTCACAATAAAATAGCTTAAAGCAAAGGCGAGTGCAAAGGCGGCTAACATAATGATAAATATGTAACCGCAGTTCAGGAGCGTTTGTTTGGAGTAAGCAATCTGCATCGCGTTTATAACCAGACATGGCCAAGTTAGATTGACAACAATAGTTGAAATGCCTTTTGATTGGTTTTCGTTTATCATATCTTTTTTAGATAATATTACGCCCGGAATGATCATTATAAATATCATTGCAAGTGAGTTTATAATTTCAGATATTCCCACAATAGCACCTCTATTAAAAATTTAAATTATGTCCCTTTTTTAAAACACACTTTTGTTTATATCGGATTCTTCTTATAATACGATAATACATCAAAAAGCGCATTACTTTTAGAGAAAAAAAGTGTCTCCAGGGTGGAGACACAAACGTATATGTTCAAAATGTGCTTAGCGAAAACCATTTATTCTTACTATTAGGAAACCGTTTTAAATCCGTAATCCACCATGGCCTGCTTAAGGACTTCCCGATTATTTTCACTCATTTCTACCAGCGGCAGACGGCAAATGCCCACATTCATTCCGATCAAGTTAAGAGCTGCCTTAATCGGAATGGGGTTCACTTCAATGAAAAGGGCTTTGATTAGATTCAGGGCGCGAAGTTGAATTCTCCTGGCCTCTTCTACATTACCGGCCAGGTAACTGGCTGTCATTTCATGAAAATCCCGGGGAATCAAATTGGCTGTGGTGGAAATAACCCCTTTGGCGCCCAGCGACATCATTGGTACCACGATTCCATCATCACCCGAGTAAATCGTAAAATCTTCTCCGCATAAATTGGCTATTTCTCCAACCTGACTGAAATTACATTCTTTAATGGCAACAATATTGTCAATCAAAGCCAGCTCTCTCATTGTCTCCGGATTAATATTAAGATTGGTTCTGGACGGGACGTTATATAGTATTAGGGGGATTTTAACACTGCTGGCTATGGCTTTATAGTGCTCGTAAAGCCCCTTTTGGGTGGTTTTGTTATAATAAGGGGTAACGGATAGAATACCATCAGCTCCGGCTGCTTCAACTGCCCGGGATAATTTAACGCCATGATAGGTATCGTTACTGCCGGCCCCTGCAATAACCGGGACTCTTTGGCCTACTTTCTCCACCGTAAATTTAACCGCAGATACATGGTCCTCATCCGGCAGCGTACTCACTTCGCCGGTAGTTCCGCAAATAACGATGGCATCAGTGCAATTGCCGATCTGGAATTCAATAAGTTCCGCCAGTTTATCGTAATCTATACCACCATCTTTAAAGGGTGTAATAATAGCTACGGCTGAACCAGTAAACAGAACCGGTTTACTCACAGTAATCCTTCCTTTCATTTAAATATTATTTATGGTCGGCTGAGCATGGACTTGCGTCTTTATTTACAGTATCATCATATTAATATTCAGTAAAATAGATTGGTTTGATTATTTTAATCATTAATATTGATAATCAAATAGGTGAGGTCTTATGGAACTACGACAACTTAAAATATTCGTTACCGTGGCAGAAGAGAAAAGTTTTACCCGGGCTGCGCAAAAAATGGGTTATGCTCAGTCCAATGTCTCCGCCCAGGTGCGGTTGTTGGAAGAGGAGTTTGATATCAGGCTGTTTGAGCGCTTGGGGAAAAAAATTGACTTGACCCCGGAGGGGGAAAAGCTCCTCTATCATGCCAAAAGGCTGCTCCGGAATGCTGCCGAGGTGCAGGAAGCCATGACCTGCTCCACTGAGCCCAATGGTATTCTTAATATCGGCATTTCCGAATCATTATGCATTTTTAAACTGCCTGCTCTTTTGAAGGAATACAGCCGGCTCTATCCCCAGGTACAATTAGTGATACGCCAGGGTACGCCCCTTGATTTTGCCCGATGGCTGCGTGAGAACATCATTGATGTGGCCTTTTCTTTGGATCAGGTTATAAATGATGATGATCTGGTCACCAAAATACTATGTGAAGAGCCCATGATTATTGTCGGTAACAATGAGCATCCCTTAATATCTAAAGGCTATATCGAGTTAAAGGATATTGGGCAGGAATCATTTATTTACACCGAACGCAACTGCAGTTACCGGTCAGTAATTGAAAACTACTTCGCTGACTCCAATATAAAGCCAGGCTCTTCCTACGAATTTGACAGCATCGAAGCCATCAAACAGTTTGTTCTAAGCGGGCTGGGAATTGCGCTGCTGCCTTATGCAGCCGTGGAAAAAGAATTGTCGGCCGGGAATATGGTTGATCTTAATTTGATCGAGCCCAAAATAGAAATGTATACCCAGATCATCTACCACAAAAACAAATGGCTGTCGCCCACCCTGTTATCGTTACTGGATTTGGTTAATGAATACTTCTGAAAAACATATATGCTGCCTATCTCTTTAAATATACCATTTTGTTCCGTCGCTAATAGACAATAAAATTAGCACGATATTAATATTAAAATACAAAGAGATAAAGGGGTGTCTTTAATGGAATACACGGTTCTATTTACTAAGTTTGGTATTATATCTACATTTTTAATCTTTTCATATTTTTTATTATCATTATCAGCATTTGAAATTGTAAACTGCAAAAAACCGGCAATAAACAAAATGGATATCGTAGGAGTTATGTGGGTATTATTGGTTGTAATTCCGATACTATTATTGGGCTGTGAAAGGATGTTTGATGGAGAACATTTCCGTGATGCAATGATTTTTTGCGTATTTGGGGCTTTCTATTTAATTTGTAAACCCTTTTTTGGTAAATTCAAAACAAAAATATTTTTTACCAAAAAAAATTACCAGCCTAATGAAAATGCCGCTTGGATTGCGACTATAATGGCTAGTGCTATTATGTCGGCTAACTTTACCCATATAGCTATAAATTATATTTTACTATTACTTTCAACTGGCCAGTTAATTGGATATGCAAATTTAAATGTATTGAAAAAGTATGCTTTTGAATGTGAAGGTAATGTTATTACAGGTTACTTAGTTTCGGAAAATAAAGATATATTGGTCATTAAACCTGATAGAGGTACAGTCGCGTACGTAAAGAGAGGTTTGTTAAAAGTGGGAATGGCAATGCCGAATCAAAAATGGGGATTTTAATAATTAAGTTCCAAGGCTTATAACCCCACTCCTGTAAACCGCCTTAGTAGGAGTAAGCTGAATTAGATTGTGGGAGGGTAAAGCATATAGCCAGGTATGATTGGGGACTTCAGGCCAATATATATTATGCAGATTTTGGAACCTATTATTTCAAGCGTTATGATTGGGAAGGCTATATTTGTAAAATGTTCGAAGAACTAAACCTCTTTCACTTTAATCTATGCGGAACTTATGATTAAGAACCATTAACGGTTATGATTTTGCATTATCGCTTTTGCACAAAATCCAGATATAAAAATGCAGAAACACATCAGATTATGCATAAAGATAATTGGTTTATTCTTCCAAGTTTTTATTGACTTCTGCATATTTTAAGGATAATATTGTGCACAACGATATCTTTTTAGGCAGAAAGAGGTGATAGCGGTGAGAGAATTTGATTATACAATAATTCCAAATGAACTAATAAACCACGAATTAATGAATCTGGTATCTGCAATTCATGAATATAAGGGAAAACAAGAACTGTTCATCGAGGCAAAACCTGATGTGTTGGAATCTATGCTTGAAATAGCTATTATCCAAAGCACTGGAGCTTCTAATAGAATTGAAGGAATCTATACTTCCGATGAGCGTTTGGATGCTCTGGTAAAGTTCAAGGCGGAGCCGCGTAATCGATCTGAGCGTGAAATTGCGGGTTATCGAGAAGTTCTGAGTATGATCCACGAGAGTTATGATTATATGGTACCGCACACAAATGTAATTCTTCAGTTACACAGAGACCTCTACCATTTTAGCCCGTCCCCCAGTGGCGGTACATTTAAGAACTCAGATAATATTATCGCTGAAAAGGATTCCACCGGCCATAGCAAGGTTCGCTTTCAGCCTTTGTCAGCATTTGAAACCCCCGAGGCGGTTAATCGGCTGACCAGCACCTTTAATAAAGCAATCAATGCTGAAAAATATGATCCGTTACTGCTCATACCCATGTTCATTTTGGATTTTCTTTGTATTCACCCATTTAATGATGGAAATGGACGAATGAGCCGCTTGCTGACATTACTCCTCCTATACCGTTCAGGTTACATAGTGGGCAAATATATCAGCATTGAGATGATTATTGAAAAAACAAAAGAAACCTACTATGAGGCATTACTGAATAGTTCAAGCGGATGGTATGAGGGAAAAAATGATTATCTTCCATTTGTGAAATACTACCTGGAGGTTATACTAAGTGCCTATAAAGATTTTTCTTCTCGCGTAGAGCTGATGCAAAATCCCAATCTGTCCAAGCCGGAACGTATCCGCGTATTGTTTGATAATACCCTGCAGAAATTATCGAAACGCATGATTCTGGAAAAATGCCCGGACATCAGCACCTCAACTGTTGAGATGACTTTGTCGTCGCTGTTGAAAGAAGGTTATATACTAAAGGTTGGTGCAGGCAAGAATACTGCCTATATCCGCAATATGGAACAGCCTGAAAAATTGTCAGAATAGCATCATCTGATTCCAAGTTCATTTTACGATTAAGTTGAGACTGTAACAATTTTTTTTGCTGTTCGTTTATCAATAAGGTCTATTCCCTTAATATATAATTGTCTCAAAGTGATTCCTATGTATGTAATAATATGTAATACGTGGGGAAATAGGGATATGATGTATGCGCAAATAGCGGAATATTTGCGCATACATCAAACAGCCTATTCTGATTATTAGCTTGGCAATCGTTTTATTCTATAGCTTGGGCAATTGCTACCTTCCCGCTCAGCAGGGTGCGACTGGCATTCAATACAGCCAGCAGTGTCACGCCCACGTCGGCAAAAATTGCTTCCCAAATACTAGCCAAGCCGATGGTTCCAAGTATGATAAAGAAGGCTTTGACTATCAGAGCCAAATAGATGTTCTGGCGGACAATACGGCCGGTTCTCCTGGAAATTTCTACCGCACTGGCCAGTTTGGAAGGGGCGTCCTCCATTAGAACCACATCGGCGGCTTCGATTACCGCATCACTGCCTAATCCGCCCATGGCCACGCCGATATCGGCCCGGGTAATAACCGGGGCATCATTGATCCCGTCGCCGACAAACACCAATTTTTTTCTCTTCCTGTCTTCAATTCCCGTTTCCAGTTCTTCTACTTTATTGACCTTGTCTTCCGGCAGCAATTCCGCGAAGTACGAATCAATCCCCAGTTCGCGGCTGACCTTTTCGGCCACTGTTCTATCATCTCCGGTCAGCATGACGGTTTTTCTGATTCCTAATTGTTTTAACCGGCTGATTGCTTCCTTCGCATCAGGTTTTAATTCATCGGAGATGACGGTGTATCCGGCATAAATTCCGTCAATGGCCACATAAACAACGGTCCCTGTGATATCGCAATCTTCATGAATAATATTTTCCCTGTGCATCAGCCGATCGTTTCCGGCCAGAACTTTACGGCCTTTTACGGTGGCGCTGATTCCGTGCGCGGGAATTTCCCGGTAGTCCTGGACCTGATCATCGGAGATTTCATTGCCCGTATTCTCCTTATAAGCAGTGCAGATTGACTTGGCAATGGGGTGGTTGCTGTATATTTCCGCTCCGGCTGCGGCCGCCAGGAGTTCTTCCTGGGCAAAGCCGTTTTTCGCCACGATCTCCGTGACCCGAAAAACGCCTTTCGTCAGTGTACCGGTCTTGTCAAAAACAACTGTATCCAGATCCGCAAGGGCATCGATATAATTAGCCCCTTTAACCAGGATTCCATTTTTGGAGGCAGCTCCAACTCCCCCGAAATAACCCAACGGAATGGAAACAACCAAGGCGCAAGGGCAAGAAATAACTAATAATACCAAAGCCCGGTAAATCCATTCACTGAATACAGCGCCCGGTACCAACAACGGCGGAATAACCGCAATTAATACGGCAGCCCCTACCACGATGGGGGTATAGAAATTGGCAAATTTGGTTATGAACTGTTCCGTGGGGGCCTTACGTTCACCGGCCTTCTCAACCAGCTCAAGAATTCTGGCTACGGATGAATCTTCAAACGGTTTGGAAACCAAAACCGTAAGCAGTCCCTGCCCATTTATCATTCCGGACAATATTTTCTCGCCTGCCTCAGCTTTCCGTGGGACGGATTCGCCGGTTAAGGCCGAAGTATCCATAAATGATGTTCCTTCAATGATTTCCCCATCCAACGGGACTTTTTCCCCGGGCTTGATTACTATGAGCTGACCAACCTCTACCGCTTCCGGTCTGACCTGACGCATTCCCCCGTTTTCTTTGAGATTCGCATATTCCGGTTGAATATTAAGCAGATCTGTGATAGATCGCCGCGAGTGATCGACTGCCCGGTCCTGTAAGTATTCTCCAACCGCATAAAAAAGCATCACACCCACTGCCTCTGGCAATTGGTGGATAGCTATGGCTCCGCCGGTAGCAATAGTCATCAAAAAATTCTCATCAAAAAATTCTCTGCCCGCCAGTTTTCGAAAGGCGGCCAGAATGACCGGCCAGCCAACCAGGAGATAAGCCGGAATTAAAACAGCATATTCTGCCCATGAAAAAGGCATATTATGCAATGATTCATTAAATATCAAGCCTACAACAAATAATAACCCTGCTGCGACTATCACCAATATACTATAATGCCCTTCCTCTTCTTCCGCATGCGAATCAGACCTGGACTGAAACCGTTCCGTCTTCTGCAGCTTCACTTCCGGTTCAACCCGTTTAATGACGGCGCGGGCTTCTTCAGCCAATGTTTCCGGCAGTTCAACGCTCAATGTATTAAAGTTGACGTTTATATCCTCCAAACCATTTACCTTTCGAAGTTCTCGTTCCAGTTTCGCAGCGCAGTTCGGGCAATCCAGGCCTAACAATGAATAACGTATATCCGTTCCTTCTTTCACGTCCAGTCCTTCTCTCATAATAAATTGGCTTCCTTCAGCTTTTTCAATTCTTCCTAGTCCTAATCTTCTTCGTTTATATGCTTTAACCCCAGCTCAAAAATTTGCCTTACATGTTCATCTTCCAGCGAGTAGAATACGATTTTGCCCTCTTTCCGGTTTTTAACCAAATTAGCCTGCTTCAAAACCCTGAGTTGATGTGAAACTGCCGATTGTGTCATGTTTAGCAAATAGGCCAAATCGCACACACACATTTCAGCTTCATCTAAAGCCCATAATATCTTGGATCTAGTCGAATCTCCGAAAACCTTAAATAGTTCCGCCAGATCGTATAGTGATTCCTCCGGGGGCATTTTCCTTTTTACTTTGTTTACAATATCCTCATGGATTACATCGCAATCGCACCGTTCTATTGGTTGCAGCTTTTTAGTCACTCTGCACCTACCTCCTTCCTAATATATGAATACTTGAATAACCTTTCATATATGTGATTATATTATATCCTTGCCTATATTCCCTGTCAACAAGACACACAATTATCTATTGTTGCAACAAGCTTCATAAAAAGGATGGACCCCTAATTGGAGTCCATCCTCGATGTTTTCTTCTTTTTCACGGTCTTATCCTGACAGGGGTCAGTTCATTAACACCCTGGCTTTTTGCTTATTCGCAGGCGGCTGCCATGATAAGTCCTTATAACCTCTATGTCGGCGGCTATCTTTAGCCTGCGGTATAACCCCCATCAATCACTAATTTTTGACCTGTCACAAAGGATGCTTCATCTGACATTAAGAATACTGCAGGCTTGGCAATTTCAGCAGGAACTCCCATGCGACCACCGAATTTACCACGAGGAACGATTTCTTTATCTTTTACAGGGTCATTGCTTAATGGATGTAATGCTGCTAATTGAGCAAAGTCAAATGCTTCTGTTGTCAATGAATCTTGTTCTGCCAAATCATTTTTATCGGCAGCTACAGCTGCCTGAAATAATGGTGTCATAATATAGCCCGGATTTACAGTATTTACGCGTATACCATAATCCGCCAATTGCAGGGCTAATGCTTTTGATAAACCAACTACACCATGTTTACCCATTGTATATTGAACTAAATTGAAACGGTCAATTAGAATTTCACCTGTTTCTTGATTTACAACTTTAGGACGACCGGCAACACCGTGAATACTGGAAACCATCACGATTGAACCTTTGGTTCCATGTTTAATCATTAAACGAGAACCATATAATGCCGTATAGAATACCCCATCTTCATTAATACTTTGAATAAATCTACGGGATTTTAAAACTTCTTCCGGGTCTTTATCAAAATCTTCTGCAGTTACCACACCGGCATTGGCCATTATTGCATCAACAACGCCATAAGTCTGTTCTGTAATTTCAAATAATTTTTCAACATCTTTAGGCTGAGATACGTCAGTGTGAACAAAAGTTGCGCGCCCTACACCGTATTTAGCATTTAATTCCTTAACAAAAGCTTCACCTAAATTGTCATTAATGTCAGATACAACTACCCCTCTTGCTCCTTCAGCTAATACTTCACGAACTGTTGCTGAGCCGATAGAGTCAAAACCAGGAATTGCTGAAACTGAACCTGTCACCACTACTACTTTGCCATCTAATTTACCCATTACAGATTCCACCTTTCTAAAATTTTTCCTTTCGGGCATTTTTACTTACGATAGAGGAATGTTTCCTAATGGATGGAGGCTATGACCACCGTGAGATATACTCCCTGATAAAGGAAAAGACCATGCCCAGCTATAATTGCCTTGAAGAAACGGGGAGTCAACCAGCTTAAGCTGGGTTTAATTGGGACGGAACCCCTATCTGCTCTGCCGGTTACCGAATGGCATACCGGGGTTCATGCAAGGGAGTAAACAAGTTCAGAGTCTCTATGTCCTGGGCAAATGCGATTGTCCTTTCGGCTCTGCCTGTGAATAATCGGTTTCACAGATGTGGAAGTGGTCACCCAAATGATAGCTTCATTGGGCTTAATAAGTATTGGGTATGGGAACATCCCCGTTTGCACATCACCTCTTTCTTTTCATATATGCTTGAAAACAAAAAGGCCAATATTCTTACTGTCGTTTTATAACTATTTCAGTAAGAATACTGGTCTGTCTTGAAGCCACCCCAAGGTTTCTCCGCAATCTACCAAGATATGTAATTGTACGTTACGCACTATAGTTTCCGCTATTCTGACAATATTCGGTTAAAAGCGGTAATATGCATCCAAAAATCGCTTTCAGGTTCATATCATGGGTCTGATGTATGGTCTTGGTCTATAAAAATTCCCCAAAATAAGATAGATTGTCAGCCGGCTGCTGCCGCGCAGCCTGGATTTATAGTTAACTCCTCATAGCATATAAAATACGAAAAAACCAATACTCCCGGCGATTGAGTCTATGCCCTTCGCCCAAGCATTGGTTTTCTGCCAAGCCACCCCTGAGGGTTTCTCGTTAATCCGCCATAATATATACTTATCCTTATAATAGAAAATAGTATTACATTTAGCAAGACCCTTTTATCAACTTTGACCGGTTTGTTTTTCATTATTAATGAATTAACGAATGGGAATGCCTTGCAATAATGGCTTTTGAAACGCCCATCATCCTTTTATTTGTCGAATAGAAAAAATTATTTAACACAAGGGTAACACAAGGGGACGGTTCTCTTGTGTCATACTTGGGAGTGTATCAATAAACTGTAAATGGAATAATGTTCCAGAATTTTAGTAATACTAAAAGACATTAGAAAAAGAGCAACCAATTTCAGCATACTGATCAGACGATTCTTTAATCCTGTGAGCATAATAAATATCTATTTTTGCCACGGGTTTTAGCGTTGTACATAGCGATATCGGCGTTTTTTATCAGCGTTTTGGCATCGGTTCCGTCCTGTGGATACAAGGCAACACCTACACTGACCGATATAGAAAATGTCTGTCCATTCAGCAAGATCGGCTTGTGGAGCATATCTATAAGCTTGTCCAATATCTTTATAATATCTTTCTTACTTGTTATGTCATTCAACAAGATAATAAACTCATCACCACCGAAACGGGCAATCATATCACTGCTGCGAATACCGCGGGATAATATCTGGGCTACTTCAAACAGAAGCTGATCACCCAGTTCATGCCCCATCGTATCGTTAACGGCTTTAAAAGAATCAATATCCAAAAAGGCAAGCACGAGCATCTTTTTCGTTTTTTCCGCCGATTTGATTGTCTTTTCCATCCTGTCCTTAAATAAAACCCGATTGGGCAGAAGCGTAAGCTGATCGTGGTAGGCGATAAAATTGATTTCCTTTTCGGCTTTAATTTTTATGACTGCATCGGCGATTATATTGGTTATTACCTCCATGTATGTGAAAGACTCCGAACCCCATTCTATTAAAGGATGGGCTGCAGTGAAAATCAGAAATCCAATGATAGTATCCTGTTTTTTGATGGGTAAGGCAAGCAGCGCGCGAATCTTCCTGCTTATTAACTGATTCCTGAGCTTTTCCGTTTTAGACATCAGCTCTGTGTTATGCAGTTTTACCACATTCTGAGATTCAAATAGCTTTAACAACATGGATTGCATATCCAATACCGATTCTTCGAACATGTCCGAATGCAACAAAACGCTCTCCGCCAGCCATTCGGAGGAATAATGAATGCGTTCCTCGTTCGGCTCCAGCAGCGCGATATAGGCTCTGTCACTCTTAATAAAGCTGCCGCAACGCTCGAGCATCCTATAAACCTTATCGTTAAAATTTTGTTCGTTGGCCGACACAAAGTCGTGGGAAGTTTCAGACACCAGTATCTGCATGTTGATCTGCTTGGCATTTTCTTTCAATCTTTGCACATAAACCTTATTTACATAAAAAGCAAGAATAGCAGCAAGACCTATTAGGCCGATTCGGATAATATAATCCGCCTCGTCAACTTTTATCGAAGCAAACGGCATAGCCGCCCAAATAAGCAACTGCGTTAAAATTGACGAAACAATAACGGTAATCAATATGGTGCATCTGTTAAACAGCAGGCAGATGATCATCAGCAAAAAGGTAAACGCCCACGTAATATTGCCGCCAGACTTCACAAACCAAAGTGTGACTACCGGAATGGTAAAAGAAAGGGTTGCGGCAAGCAGCATTTCTTTCATTGAATCGCCCAGTTTCGCATTATTAATCAAGAGAACAAAGGCCGCCATAGCAATTAAAGCCCCGTTGGATAGAAAAACCGAAGGCCAGGAAGATCCTTTATCTATTAATTGTATAATCAGATTAAAAATACTTCCAGCAACAAAGATAAAGCTGATGTACCGGTAGACGTTTGTATAAGCAGATTCATTAAGGATGAGCTCGTTTTGATTTTCAGTCTCAGGACGCATAAAGCCATGATATTTCACGGAATAACTGATTGCGGCAATTACAAAAAGTACAAACACCGGTGAAAACTGCGGAATTCTTACTTTCAAAAATACTGGCATAACATCGGTTAGGGTGCCCAATATTGACGCCGCCAAGATAGAACCGAGCAGTAATTTGGCCTGTTTTTTGATTTTGGGCAAGGTTGAATTCTTTGCCCATATATATATGATGATACTTGCAATGACTATAGAAATGAGGCAATACCCATAGTAGAACCAATCCCATGCATCGGTTTGGGAAATATTGAGCCAGCCTAATTCGTTGTGGATTAATAAATCCTGATTTAAATGAATGAGCGGAAGATAAGTATACGCAAAAATTGTCACTGCCGAAGGCAGATAGAGAAGCGGATAGAGCCACCATTTTTTCAGCAAATTTTCCTTTTTGGTTAACAGCAAAATAAAATGCAGCATAATACTGCATATGGTTCCCCACCCGATAGGCGCAAGACGCCTTCCGAATGAGCAGATATCTTCATTTGCCGCAACAACAGTAATCGCTAAACCCATGCACCAAAAAAGCATAGCACAGCCCAAAGCCAGAAATGCCTTGTTAATAGGTGTTCTAATATTATTTTGGATGGCATACAATCCGCAAGCGACAGAACTGCCGCCGGTTGCCACCAATAATATGCCGAATACTATGGAATATACCATAAATCGGCCCCCCTTTTGGCGTATTCTGTTTTATAATATCAACAATACGGTTATTAATCAGATAATGTATTTTGCAAAGAGGAAAGCAGCAGATAAAAGAAAGACAGGGCTGTAGCAGTCTGGTAAAATAAAGCTGTCTTCCAATTCCAAAAGGGGCTTTTAACCTTGTCCGAGAAGATTATACACCTATATTAAGACGCCATAAAGGAGCGAATTGAAGGAGCAGGCTAAAAAACAGCATAGAGGAAACCTTGAACTAACCATTGCTAGCTTTTTTGCTGTCCAATTCCCCGCACCATAACATGGTAAATTCCCATCTTACTTTTCTCTCTTGGCTTTCTGGGTATTCATCCACACCCTTTTTACTGTTTTCTCTGATTCTAGCATACTTTTTTACCTGAACACGAGAGAACCGTCTCCCTGTGTCTTCTATGCGGCAACATAATCGCAAACTTCACAAATGCCACTTTTTCAGTAGTATCGAACCGTTTTCTTGTGTCCACAACAAGCCTGTGGTAAATTATTAGGGAAAACAGGAGGAAAAACGCATGGCGTATAAATCAATATTTCCCCAACAGCCCAGAATAAAAATACCTTTCAGCCGTATGGAAGTAATCCTGGAAGTTTTATCACTGGCGGGACTTGTCGTCATGGCACTTATGATAATAAAGGCATGGGCTCCCTTGCCCGCCACCATACCCAGCCATTTCAATGCTGCGGGCCAGCCTGACGGATACAGCGGTAAAGCTGGTCTTGTCATACTCCCGGTCATAGGTCTGCTGCTCTACCTTATGCTGGGCGTTCTTCGCTTTCTTCCACATGTCTATAACTATCCGCGGCCGATAACAGAACATAATGCCGAGCGCCAATATCGCCTGGCCATAAATCTGCTCGCATGGCTGAAATTTGAGATAATATGCTCCTTTGCGTACATTACCGGAATTACAATACAGGTTGCACTTAAGCAATCGAGTGGATTGGGAGCAGGATTCATGGTTGCTATGTTGATAGCTATATTTGGAACATTGGGAGTATATTTTTACCTGGCCTTTCAAAATAGATAACCTGCAGCGTTACACCGGGACTGGAGTGTTCAAACCTTCTCCTGTTTCAAATCCGGATTCTCACGTTATATGTAAATATGCTCATATTCTTCGATAAGGTGTTTTTTGTTGGTCAGGCCCACCAGATAGTCCACACTGGTCTGGTATAAATGTGCCAGCTTTACTATAATTTCTAACGGAACAGGGCGTTCTCCGCGCTCGTACTTGGAATAAAGCGACTGGTCGCACATAAGATATTCTGCCACCTGCTGTTGTGTCAGGTCGGCGTCCTCCCGCATATCACGAATTCTCAAATTCATAATTATCACCAAATTAACTATAACAAAGGACATATAGTCCTATTGGTATTTTGGACTATATGTCCTAAAAGCCTGAGACGATAATAATGCCTGACTATAAAGAAATGTATTTGAAATGTTCAGGGCATCTGCGCAGGCGGTCAATATCCTGGTTGCAGCACAGCAAGAATGTGAGGAGCATTATATTTCCTTACCGGAGCCTGAATTGACAGTGGTTGCATTACCGACAGAAAATAAAGAAGGCATGGGTGAAGGAACTCGAACCCCCACGCCTCGCAGCGCCAGATCCTAAGTCTGGTGCATCTGCCAATCCCGCCACGCCCGCATTTATCTATAAGTATTAGAGACACAAGAGAACCTTCCCCTTGTGTTCCTCTTTCCCACTTTATAGGATTTCTACATAACCTTCAGTTCCGTTTACGCGGATTCTCTGTCCGTCTTTTATCAGCTCAGTGGCATTTTCCACTCCGACAACTGCCGGCAAGCCATATTCACGGGCGATAACTGCTCCATGGGTCATCAATCCGCCAACTTCAGTGACCAGGCCCTTTATGGTTACAAATAATGGTGTCCAGCTAGGGTCAGTAAAGGAGGTGACTAATATATCTCCATCTTCCAGATCAGCATCTTGCATGTTTAAGATGACACGTGCCCGTCCCTCTATAACTCCGGAAGAAACCGGCAGACCTGCCATAGCTTGGGCCGGGAGATTTTCCCGTTTGTACTCACCGGTGATGATTTCACCGTCAGAGGTGATAACACGTGGCGGCGTTAGCTTTTCATATAATTTGTATTCGTCCTTTCGAATGCTTACGATCTGGTAATCCAGGTTATTGGTGCGTACGGCTTCACGAAGCTCTTCAAAAGTGAGATAGTATATATCTTCTTTTTCATGAATAACGCCCGCTTGTACAAGTTGTTCGGCAACTTTGAGTAAAGCCTGCTTATAAACGAAGTAGCGATTAATCATGCCGTATTTCGGATATTCACGATAACCGATGAAATTCCGGACCAGGTCGATCATTCGCTTTGTTTCCTGGGCTTTTTGTTCACCATCCGGTAATTGCTGCAATCGTTCCAATAACTCTTGTTCTTTTTGCCAAGCTTCCTGTCGCCTTTGCTTAAATTTCCACTGGCTGGCATTAGGCTCAAAATTTTTGATGTTACTAAGAATCATGGGGACAAGAGTAGTGGGCTTTTCGCTCCAACGAGGTTTAGTAATATCAATCTCTCCGCTGCATCGCATTCCATATTGGTTGAGATAAGCATAGATAGCATCTTGGGTTTCCTGTCCACCATTAAACTTAACCAGTTCATCCAAAAAGTTATCATCTTTTACCTGTTGTAAATACTCAATTATTTCCGGATAAGGGCGAATCACATCTGCGACATTGAGCAGCGCCAGACCCATTTCCGAAGTAATATTGTTTGCTACCGATTGAGAAAGCGTGTCTGCTGCGTTTTTTTCACCTAACCACTCCATCATTTTTTCATTGAGCCATGCTGAAGCATCCATAGCAGCCATAAACACAGCCGAACTTTGCGGGTCAAATAAAATCTTTTTTAACTCCTGAATATCTTCCAGGATAAAATCAAATAAATCTGATCCTGATTTCGTTTGGATGTTTTGTTTTAACTTTTCTATTGATTTTTGACTGCGCCTAATCAAATCGGAAACGATGGCCGGATCGTTTTCGATTTGGGTACGAAAACCCGCAGACGAAATGACTTTATTGCTGCTACCGGAACTCTGTTCTTTCTCATCATTGGGTAACAATTTTATAAAATCTCGCTCTACTATGGTCATGAGTGCATCTTTTATGAGTGGATCGGATTGTCCCCATGTCTCTATTATCGTTTTTCTGCTGACAGGGGAAGCCAGTATACGGGTGACATCAACAAACAACCTTCCACCGGCTTTACACATGGAGGCAGGAGTTGTTAACAGGAAAAAAGATATTCCCAAGGGTTTCATGGGGTCGGTCATCATTTGTTGATGACCGACAGATAAATAGACGTGATTTCCCTGATCATTGGCTTCAGGAATAGGGTATAAAGTAGTGATGGGCCGGCTCTGGACAATATAAAATGTATTATCAGCCCAACCCCATTCGATATCCTGGGGACAACCGAAATGTGCTTCGATCTTTCTACCCAGGCGTTCAAGCTGTAAAATCTGCTCATCCGTCAGTGCCGGCCTATTCTGCCGCTCAGGCAGTATCTCCTGTGCTTTAGTACCGCCCTCTTTTAAGGCATAAACAGACAGCTTCTTGGCGGATATCTTCTTATCGATAATCTTGCCGTTACGCACTTTATAGACATCAGCATTTACCAGACCGGAGACCAGGGCCTCACCAAGTCCGAAGCCGGCATCAATGGATAAAACCTTCCTATTAGAAGTAACGGGATCGGCAGTAAACAAAATTCCTGACGCTTGCGGAAAGACCATTTTCTGAACAACCACAGACAGGTAGACTTTACGGTGATCAAAGCCGTTTTGCAGGCGGTAAGTTACTGCTCTCTCGGTAAATAGTGATGCCCAGCATTTGCTGATATGCTTTAGGATTGCCTCCTTACCTATAATGTTCAGATACGTATCCTGCTGGCCGGCAAAGGAGGCCGTCGGTAAATCCTCGGCCGTGGCGCTGGACCGTACGGCATAGGCATTTTTTTCACCAAACCTTAGGAGGTGGCTGATGATTTCTTCCCTAATATCATCCGGGATGGCTATCCCTTCTATAACCTTGCGAATCTTATCACTAAGTTCAGCGATTTTATCCCGATCTTCCACTTTAAGAAGCGATAACTGATCAAGTAATTCGTTAATCGACGGCGTTTCCCCCATGATTCTTTTAAGGGCTGCAGTAGAAATACAAACGCCATCCGGTACACGTATCCCTTTAATCTTGGCAAGCTCCCCCAGGTTCGCGCCTTTACCCCCAACAAGCATAGTTTTTGTTTTGTCAACATCCTGAAAACTAAGCACATAGGAACTCATACGTTTCCCTCCTTATGAGGAGTAAGCTAAAAGCCTAAGCTTTCTCCAACAAGTATTGCTTTAATCCGGCCTTTAAACACGGTCTTGCTTGTAATTACGATCTGACTCCAACTATGATCAGCTCTTCTTTGGTCTCACAGTAAAACCCTTTCATATCCGTTTTTTAAACTCTTCGATCAGCTTCCGGGCCAATAAGGTTTTATAGCGTTCTTTTGCCTTCAGAGCATTCATAATATCCCTCCCATGCGCTTTATCACAATATTGTAGCGCAAGGGTGCAAAAATAGGCAGTCTTTGTTTTCCAAAAAATGTATGTTATAATTAAAATATAAAGAGTCGGCTGATAGGCAATTTAAAAGATGCCCTATCAGCCGACTCATCTGTTTTCTTCCCCACCCTTATTTTACGAAGTTACCGAGAAATCCAGACCTTTGATATTTTTCATAGCGCCCCTAAAAGAAATCTCAGATATTCATGGGCCTGCACTTTGGAGCAATCATTTCCTTTTAGAAAATGCCATTCTAGAATGAGAAGAATCGTATTGCAGTAGTGATCTGCAACAATCTCATATGGGATCTGATAATGCTCTTTATTTGGGCATAGATTGAATATTTCCCGCATTTTGATACTCAACTGTATGCGAAAATGATCAAGCAGAAAATTCTCTCCGGAGTTAAATTTCAAGATCTGTTTAATCAAATTTCGATGAGCGGTGATAAAATCATACGCACGATCAAAGAAAATATATAAACTGTCCTCCTGATCCAATCCTTCATATTCTCCAAGACGAATCTCTTTAAAAAGGCTATACCAGCAATAATTCAGCAAATCGTACTTATCATCAAAGTAATTATAGAATGTTGCCCGGGGATAATTGCTTTGCTGGCAAAGCTCATTTACTGTGATTTCCTCAAAGGATTTTCTCGAGAGCAACTCAAACATAGTACCCGAAAAAGCTTCTAAGGTACGTTGCGCTCCTTTGGTTGCTCTTTTTGTAATATCATATTTCATAATACTGCCTCTTTTGCAATTTTGTATTTTTGTCTAAATTCGGACAAAAGCTCTTTTTTGATTCTTGCTTTTATTTATATTTGAGTCTATCCTAAAGTACGCAAGTTTGCAACTGTCTAAATTTTTTCATATGAATATCATTTGCGAAATTAAAATAGAAAGCTGATCTGATTGCAACAATAAGAATAGAAGGGGGTCTTACAAATGTCTGTTGCGGTTATAACTGGTTCGTCCTCTGGACTGGGCAGGGAATACGTCAACGCAGTAGTCAACCAATTTCCCGAAGTAGATGAAATATGGATGATTGCCCGCAGATTGGAACGTCTTAATAAAATTGCAGAGCAATACCCGCAGAAAAAATGCAAAACCATTGGACTTGACATTTCCAAGGATGAAAGTTACGAAACACTCCGTAAAATTCTCTGCAATGTGATTACCATTGAATAGCTGTTATTGAATAATTTCATTATTTCTGGGGCTATATAGAGATAAAGAAGGTGAGAGTATGATCTTTTATTTTTCAGCAACAGGAAATTCTAAATATGTCGCTTTAAGAATTGCAGAAGAGACAAAGGAAAAATCCATTGCCATCACAGACTGTATTAAAAACAAACAATTCACATTTGAGGTAAAGGATAAAGAAAAAATCGGGTTCGTTACTCCGACATACTTCTTGGGCTTGCCTTCCATTGTATGTGAGTTCCTTGATAAATTGGAATTACGGATGCCGGATTTACACCAACCATATATTTATTATGTGGCAACATTCGGAACAACAACCGGGCAGACCGGCCATATGGTCAATGAGTTCCTGAAAAAAAGAGGCTTATCCCTGAACGGGAGGTTCGGTGTGCAGATGCCGGATACGTGGACCCCGATCTTTGATCTTACAAATAAAGAGAAAATAGCTAGAATCAATCACGAGGCTGAAAAGCAGATCGGGGAAGCAGCCGAAAAGATCAAGCTGGAGTCCGTTGGAGATTTTCGCCGCCGAAAGTTGCCTATGGTCGCGGTCAAGTTGTACCACCCTCAGTATGAGAAGCAACGGCAAACAAAATATTTTATGGTGGAGGACAGTTGTATCGGGTGTGGGCTCTGTGCAAAAAAATGCCCGGCAGCAGCGATTGAAATGCAGGAAGACAGACCTGTATGGATCAAGGAAAAATGCGTGCTCTGTCTTGGGTGCCTGCACCGCTGTCCGACGTTCGCGATCCAATATGGAAAGAAAACCAAAAATCACGGCCAGTATGTCAATCCGAATGTAAAAGTATAAAGGTGGCGGTGATCAAAATATCGCCTTCCTCCATTTTCAGAACGACCCGTGCCCTCCCCTCAATGGTTCCTGATGAAACAGGTATACCCGCCAAGGCGCCTTTCGGGGTTTTGCCGGTCTTCTTTCTCATCCAAGGTTTTTCAAAATCTCATGATAGCGTATGGTTGCCAACTCGCTTGGTTTACCCTGTTTACAGAATGAAAGTCCGGCAAGCTTCCGATTAACGCGTTCAACCACAATATGACCACCAACCATTTTGGATTCCAGCCTTTTTAATGCCTCAAGAAACCGTTCATCATTCTTAGCCCTATTGTAAAAGGACAAAACATAAACATAAACAAAGAGATTATAATTGCGAAAAGGATATTCGACCTGCATAAATAGTGTACCTATTCCATAATGACATGGGCCAATTGGTTTGCGGATTGTCCAATGCTCAAGCAAAAAATCCACCGCTCTGTCAAGCGCCGGTTCTTGGTTAAGATAGTCACTAAAACGGAAGGCATTCAGAACAGTAAGGGTTGGAAAAGGATTCGAATACTCTGTTTCCGGGCCCCGGCCAAAACTGAACTTATTGCATCGCCAGCCGCCGTCAGTATACTGGATGTCCAAAAGATGCCGGAAAGTTTTTTGCAGTCTTTCATCCGAAACATACCCCATGTGACAAAGTGTATTGGCTGCATGTGCAGTTTGACATGGATATATACCACCCCGTGGGTACATTTTGAAACGTCCATCCTTTTGCCAAGTACTGAAAATCAAATCAGCAGCTTCTTGCAACAGAGGTTCGCCAGGTTCCATACCTAATTCCAGCAAGAGAAGCACGCTCTCCAGAGTTGAGAAAGGAGCTCCTTTTAGCAGGCGTTTGTCCGCTGTGGCCCAAAGCTCGCCTCCATTATCATATCTATGCGACAATATTGCTTCAACATCCGATAAATATCGCTTCTCAACCCCCATTCTTTTCACCTCCGTTGGTTTCACATCCATATTCTTATTTATTCTTCCATCACTTATGCTAATAAACCTCTTTTTATAAGCCTTATAGCCTCTCAATCCGCACCACCGTTTCCACGTGCCTTGTGTCTTATAAAAAAGATGCCGTACCCAGCTGGCATCACCTTGGCGGCAGAGTAAATGACTCGCTTGAACCATTCGGAAATTTCTAATAGTTTCGACAAGCTCGATTAACATTTCCCGAACAGCCTTCATATAATGCGGTGTGAGGAGAAGTGCGATAGA
>ENA-UOOE01000210-UOOE01000210.1-fermentation-metagenome-genome-assembly--contig:-NODE-210-length-63011-cov-50.166942_pt1 | contig 63011 bp, 63 predicted proteins | sample MGYA00245776_ERZ724021 | MGnify/ENA primary metagenome ERZ724021 (study PRJEB28704, sample SAMN03018321) | fermentation metagenome | biome: anthropogenic terrestrial biome; feature: soil; material... | reverse complement strand
CAAACATGAGAAACAACGAGATGCAGGGAAACAAGAGGTGCAAAATCTCTCCAGCATCCAAGATGATCGGTCATGTTCTAAGAACAATGCAGAAAGAAGGATATATCGGTGAATTTGAATTTGTTGACGATGAAAAAGCAGGGCAATTCATTGTTGAACTAGAAGGAAACATCAACAAATGCGGTGTAATAAAACCAAGACACGCCGTTAAAACAGACGAATTTGAGAAATTTGAGAAAAGGTACTTACCATCCAAAAACTTTGGAATAATGATATTAACAACCTCTGAAGGTATAATGACCCACAGAGAAGCCAAAGAAAAAGGAATAGGTGGCAGACTTCTCGTATATGTTTACTAAGGTGATAAAATGGCTCAATTAGCAATTCTAAGGGAAGAAATACCTATCCCTGAAGGCATAGATGTCATCATAGCAGATGAAGTGACTGTCAAGGGATCAAAGGGACAGTTATCAAGGAAGTTCAACCACAGAAGTATTCAGATAACAAAGGAAGATAACAACGTTGTGGTTGAAGTTAAGTTCCCTAAAAAACGAGATAAAGCCATGTTAGGAACCATAAAATCCCACATAAACAACATGATGGTGGGATTGACCGATGGTTTCACTTACCACATGAAGATAGTTTACGCTCACTTTCCCATGACTGTAAAAGCCGCTGGAGATAAAGTTGTAATAGAAAACTTCCTGGGTGAAAAATACCCAAGGACAGCAAAGATCTTGGGAGATACCAAAGTCCAGATTAAAGGTGAAGAAGTCACAGTTACAGGAATAAGTAAGGAAGATGTCGGACAGACTATGGCAAATCTAGAACAGGCTACAAAAATAAGGGGAAGAGATCCAAGGGTGTTCCAGGATGGAATATACCTTGTTAGCAAGGAATAAGGTGGCAGTCCAATGAAAAAACCAACAAAACCAAAGTTTAAAAGACAGGAGTTCTTCAGGTACAAAAAACTTGGAGAAAAGTACAGGAAGCCAAAAGGAAAAACAAGCAAAAGGAGAAGGTATGAGGGAAGAAAACCTGCAATGGCTGCAATCGGTTACGGATCTCCAAAAACCATGAGGGGACTTCATCCTTCAGGATACCAGGATGTGCTTGTCCGCAACATGGCAGATCTGGAAAAACTGGATCCAAGTACACAGGCTGGAAGGATCACTTCCACCATTGGAAAAAGAAAAAAGGAACTCATGCTGGAAAAAGCAAAAGAGCTTGGAATTAAAATATTGAACAAGGGACTTTAAATTCAAGAAGAGTTTAAAGGAAGAGTTTAAAGAATTTTTCTTATTTCAACCCTCTTTTCCACACTCAATGAATGATAACTGGAAAAAGATGTGTAGACCTAGTAATTGTAGGGTTGGAATGAAGAAGAGCAGCATTTAATAAACCAGCATTTAATAAACCAGCATTTAATAAACCAGCATTTAATAAACAAACGGGAGAGAGGAATCATTCATCGAATGCGCGATGAAATGCAAAACTGTGTGTATCACGGTTTGAAATTCCAAAAATCCTGAAAATGATGGAACTTTGAAAACCGAACAAAGGATAAACGTGAGAATCAGCGAATAAATATAGTTGAAAGTTTTCAATGAGGTTTTCAATAATTCGGTGCCTAAAATTTTCAGGTGAAAATTTTGATCAAACTACAAAAGTTTGGTTTGGAGGTTTCTTTATGAATCTTACTACTCAAAAGAGATTAGCTGCAGACGTACTCAAAGTCGGATTAAACAGGGTTTGGATAGATCCTGAGAGCGTAGAGGAAGTATCAAGAGCTATAACTCGAGAAAGTATAAAACAGCTTATAGACAGTGGAGCTATAAAAGCAAAACCTAAAAAAGGAATAAGCAGCTACAGGTCAAAGAAAATAGCAGAACAGAAGAAAAAAGGAAGAAGAAAAGGTAGGGGTAGTATAAAAGGGGCTAAAGGGGCTCGAAATCCAAAGAAACAAGCTTGGATGACTACCATAAGGTCTTTAAGAACAGAATTAAAGGATATGAGGGACAACAGAGAGATAAACAAGACCACCTACAGGAAGCTTTACAGGATGGCCAAAGGTGGCGCCTTCAGAAGCAAATCCTACATGAAAACCTATGCAAGGGATCATGAAATGCTTAGATAGAAGGAGGAATTATATTGGCACAAGGATCAAGATACAAACTGGCATTTAAAAGAAGAAGGGAAGGAAAAACAGATTACAGGGCCAGATCAAAACTTATCAGTCTGGACACATCAAGGCTCGTTGTTAGGATCACCAACACCAGCACAATTGTTCAGATTGTGGACGTTAAACCAGATGGAGATGAAACAATAGTTTCAGCACACTCCAACGAGCTTAAAAAAGAGGGATGGCTTGCAAGTGGTAAAAACACTTCTGCAGCTTACTTAACGGGATTCCTCTGTGGTAAAAAAGCACTTGAAGCCGGAGTAGATGAAGCAGTTCTGGACATCGGACTCAAATCATCCATAAAGGGCGTGAGGGTGTATGCAGCACTTAAAGGAGCAGTTGATGCGGGACTCTACGTTCCACACAGTGATGAGGTCTTACCTGCAGATGAAAGGATAAGGGGCGAACACATTGCAGCATACGCTGAATCCCTTACTGATGAAGAGGTTAAACAGAAATTTTCACAGTACCTCAAAAATGGTTTATCCCCAAAAGACCTACCTGACCACTTTGAAGCCGTGAAACAAAAGATTGAGGAAGGGGTATCAAATGAATAAGAATAAATACGAAAAAGAGGAATGGGAACCCAAGACCGAGCTTGGTCGTATGGTTAAGGAAGGTAAGATAACAGACATTGACGAGATCTTTGATAAGGGCCTTCCAATAATGGAACTCGGTATAGTAAACACACTGCTTCCAGACCTTGAGGAAGAGGTTATGGATGTTAACCTTGTTCAGAGAATGCACAAGTCTGGCCGTAAAGTCAACTTCAGAGTTATAGTTGCAGTCGGTAACAAAAACGGTTACGTTGGACTTGGACAGGGAAAAGCCAAAGAGGTTGGTCCTGCAATAAGAAAAGCAGTTGACAACGCCAAGTACAATATCATAAAGGTTAGGAGAGGCTGTGGTGACTGGGGATGTGTCTGTGGTAGGGAACACACAGTACCATTCAAGGTTGAAGGAAAAAGCGGAAGCGTCCGTGTAACCTTAATACCTGCCCCTGGTGGAGTTGGACTTGCAATAGGAAACGTTGGAAAAACCATCCTTGGACTTGCAGGTATAGATGATATATGGTCCCAGACAATGGGTCAAACCCAGACAACCATAAACTTCGCAGGCGCAGTCTTTGAAGCCCTGAAACAGTTAAGTCAGGTAAAAGCAACCAGTAAAGATCTCAAAAATCTCGGAGTAGTAGAAGAGTGATTAAAATGATTGCAGCAATACGAATAAGGGGTACAACTGGAATAAACAAGGACATAGCAGATACCCTGATGATGATGCGCCTCAACCAGATCAGTCACGCAACCCTCATCGAGGAAAACCCAAGTTACACTGGAATGCTTCAGAAAGCAAAAGACTACATAACCTGGGGCGAGATTGATGCTGAAACATTATCTCAACTTATAACAAAGAGGGGAAGACTTCCTGGTGATGAGCACATTACAGATGAATACATCGCAGAAAACACTGATTACAGTTCAATTGAAGAATTTTCAAGTGCAGTTCTGGATTCCAAAGTAAATCTGGCTGATACTAAAATAAAACCTGTTTTCAGACTTCACCCACCAAGAAAAGGTTATGAGAATACAAAAACCTCATTTAAGGAAGGCGGAAGCTTAGGATACAGGGGAGAAAATATAAATGAAATTGTAAGGAAAATGATCTAGACCAACCTTTTAAGGTTGATCACTCATTAAACCTTCACCACAACTCTCTATTCAAACTCATTAGGTGATTGCATGATAAGAAAACAAAGGAAAATAAGGAAGTTACGCGGCTCAAGAACAATTGCCAGGGGCTGTTCAAAAAAGAACAGAGGCGCAGGTAACAGAGGTGGAAAAGGAATGGCCGGTGGTCACAAACACCACTGGACATGGATGGTTATAAACGATCCAAAACACTTCGGAAAGTACGGTTTTAAAAGGCCACAGCAGAGTATATTCAAATACAGCCCTGTGAACCTGGATTACCTCGATGAAAAATCAGGGGAACTTGTTAAAAAGGGATTGGCAACTGAAGAGAATGGTAAAGTTGTTATAGATGTAACAGAACTTGGATACAACAAGGTACTCGGGAAAGGAAAATTAAACAGGTCTTTAGTTATTAAATCCCCCAAATTTTCCGAGACAGCAACTCGAAAAATTGAAGAAGCTGGAGGGGAAGCAGTAACCCTTTAAACCTCTTCTTTTTTCGGGATATCCAATGTATACTAATATATTGAAGATTAATCATATTAATGTTAAAGATTAATAAAAAGAATTTTAGGATTTAAGAAAACTTCAAGGATCCAATTTCAGGGATCCGAAGGATCCAAATTTCAATTCAAAAAAATTCATGGTAGAAGTTTTTTCTAAAAATCTTGGGCAGGAGTGAAGTTCATTGTTGAAAGAAATGCTGCAACCAATTTTTTCGTTAATTCCTCAGGTTAAATCTCCAACTTACAGGGTACCATTTAAAGAAAAACTGAAGTGGACAGGAATAATCTTAATACTTTACTTCCTGCTTGGTCAGATCACTCTTTTTGGGCTCAGTACAAATGCAGTTGATTATTTTGGTCAGTTAAGAGCTGTGATGGCTGGTAACTTTGGTTCCATTATCACGCTTGGTATTGGACCCATAGTTTCAGCTTCAATCATTCTACAGCTTCTTGTTGGAGGTAAAATCTGGCGTCTTGATCTTTCAAGGCCAGAGGATAAAGCAGTTTTTCAGGGAACTCAAAAAGTCCTTGCAATAATATTCACTCTCTTTGAAGCAATCGTACTTGTATTAACAGGTGCACTTTCGCCTTCATCACCAGAACTAACATGGATACTCGTACTCCAGATAACCATTGGTGGAATACTCATAATATTCATGGATGAAGTGGTATCCAAATGGGGATTTGGAAGCGGTGTAGGATTGTTCATTGCAGCTGGAGTAGCTCAACAGATAATAGTTGGATCGTTAAACGTACTTTCCTCCCCAACGTCTCCCGGAGTACCGGCTGGAGCAATCCCACACTTCATATATTCACTCACGAGTGGATCCCCAAACTTTGACCTGCTGATACCAGTGCTCGCAGTTGTTGTTGTGTTCCTGGTTGTTGTATATGCAGAAAGTATGAGGGTGGAAATACCGCTTTCATATGGAGGAGTTAAAGGGGCAAGGGGAAAATATCCTCTTAAATTTATATATGCAAGTAACATGCCGGTTATACTTACAAGCGCACTTCTCCTAAATGTGCAGCTTTTTGCAAACCTGTTTCAAAAGCTTGGACACCCAATACTCGGAACAATATCCAACGGCCGGGCTATTAACGGAGTTGCATACTTCCTATCAACACCAAGCACCTACACCGTGATCTTCACGGATCCACTTAAGGTGCTCATTTACGCAGTTGTATTCATAGGTTCCTGTATACTGTTCGCATGGCTGTGGGTGGAGCTAAGTGGAATAGGACCCAAACAGGTTTCAAAACAGTTATACGATATGGGAATGCAGATACCTGGATTTAGAAGTAGCAGAGCCCAGTTTGAAAAAATAATGAGCAGGTACATACCTGCCATAACCGTGCTTGGAGGTGCCTTTGTTGGTTTACTGGCATTTGGTGCAGATTTAACAGGTGCTTTAGGTGGAGGTACAGGTGTGCTGCTGACAGTGGGTATTGTTTACAGATTGTACGAGGAAATAGCTCAAGAACAGTTGATGGACATGCACCCAATGTTAAGGAAGTTTTTGGGTAATGAATAAGGTGGTAAAGATGAAGTTAGTGGTAGTTGCAGGAATTCCAGGATCAGGAAGTACAACAGTTTTAACGAAGGCATTGGAACATCTTGATTATCTACATATAAACTATGGAGATGTGATGCTGGAAATAGCTGAGAAAGAAGGACTTGTGGATGATAGAGATTCCATCAGGAAACTTTCACCAGAGGTACAGAAGGAAATCCAGAGAAAGGCTGCAAAAAATATAAAAGAAAGATCCGAGCAAGATAACATAATCGTTGATACCCATTGCACCATAAAAACACCGAAAGGATTTTTACCAGGGCTTCCAAAATGGGTGCTTGACGAGTTACAGCCCGACATGTTTGTTCTTCTGGAAGCAGATGGTGATGAAATATTAATGAGAAGGATAAATGATACAACGCGTATCAGGGACCTGGAAAAACTGAGCGATATAAAGCTTCACCAGGAAATGAACAGGGCTGTTTCAATGGCATATGCAGCACTTACAGGTGCTACAGTTAAGATCATAAAAAATCATGACAACAAGTTGGATGAATCTGTTGGAGAAATGATAAGGACTCTTCAGTGAAACCCGACTGAGAAAGCGTTAAATAAAAAAATGTAAAATTAAAATTTTGACATGCTCAATTTTAACATTAAAGTCAAGTTTAATTTAACACCAAACTCAAGTTTAGTTTAACATTAAAGTCAGGTTTAACATTAAAAATTTAATTTGTAGAGGAAAAAAAGATGTCATTAGTGACGATACTTAACCAAATCTTGGACCCGGTATTTGGTCCGCTCATACAGATGGATCCAAATCCCCATAATCCAATACTTGCGGTTTTTGTAATAGCCACCATTGTGGGTTTTGTTATAACACTTGCAAACAAGTTACTGGTAGACCAGGACAGGCTTCACTACCTGCAACAGGAAATGAAAGATTTCCAGCAGGAAGTCATGAAGGTGCAAAAGTCAGGCGACCAGCAGAAGATGCTTGAAATGCAGAAGAAACAGATGGAAATGATGGGTCAACAGAAGGAAATGATGATAATGTCCATGAAGCCAGCAATGGTAACCATGATCCCCATCCTCATCATATTCTACTGGATGGCCTACAACCCACTCATAGGCCACATGGTAATAAACTTACCAAGTGTTCCTTACTATGTGCTTCTGGTTCCAATCTTTCACATGTTCTACCATCCAAATGTTGGAACTCCTTTAATGTCAATAGGATGGCTTGGATGGTATATCCTGGTGTCGTTTGCAATGTCTTTAGTGTTCAGGAAGTACCTGGGACTTAAGGGAGCAATGTGATAAAAATTTAAATTTGATAAGTGGATGAAAACCGAGGTTGAATACCATCAGTTTTTCTCCTGTTAAACTTGCTTTATCAAAGATGAAAATAAAAAGGAGATGTATACATGCCTGAGTTAAGATACAGATCTAGATCATACAAAAGAACATTCAGAAGAACCCCCGGAGGAAAAACAGTACTCCACTACAAGAAGAAAAAACCATCAAAACATGTTTGTGCAGAATGCGGCAAACAGCTTCATGCAGTACCAAGGGGAAGACCATACGAAATAAGAAAACTTTCAAAATCAAGTAAAAGACCTAACAGGCCATATGGTGGATATTTATGTTCAGAATGTGCCCGTAAATTTTTCAAGAAAGAGGCAAGGTCCTGATGATCATAACCATCGGTGGATTGGCAGGCAGCGGCACAACAACCGCGTCAAAAATCCTGTCAAAGAAACTGGGCATACCATACTTATCAGCAGGTGACATATTCCGTCAGATGGCTGCTGAAAATGATATGGACATCCTGGAATTCAGTAAATTCGCTGAGGGTAACGATGAAATAGACCTTGAAATAGACAGAAGACAGGCCCAGATAGCAGAGAAAAGCGAAAATTTGATCGCTGAGGGAAGACTCTCTGCACACTTTGTGGAGGCCAACCTTAAAATATGGTTTGTAGCACCTTTGAGCGTTCGAATAGAACGTATATGTCAAAGAGAAAACAAACCAGCGGATTTAGTAAAAAAAGAAATAATTACAAGAGGTAAAAGCGAAGCCAAACGCTACCGTGAAGTACACGGCATCGACATTGGAAACATGGAGATTTACGACATAGTTATAAACAGCCACAGTTTCCAGCCAGAGAGCATCGCGGATATTATAGTAAAAGTTATTGAGGTGATTTCATGCCAGCAATAGAAGTAGGAAGAGTATGTGTTAAAATCGCAGGAAGAGAAGCAGGCGAAAAATGTGCAATCGTTGATGTTATAGACGAAAAATTTGTTGAGGTTGTTGGACCATCAATAAAAAATAGGAAATGCAACGTAAAACATCTTGAACCAGTGGATCAGACTGTTGATGTAGAATCAAAAGATGTTGAAGCAATTAAAAAACAGGTTGAAGCTCTGTAAGGGCTTTTACTTTGTTAAAATTGCTATGTTAAAAGCTTTTAGTTAAACCTTTTAGTTAAAATAGTTTAGATTTAATTAAACAGCTTTTAATTAAATAATTTTTATCTAAGAATAATTTTTATCAAGTTAAAACTTTTAAAATTAAAGCACGTTTTTTAGCAGGTCATTTTAATGGAAGATCTTCTCATAAAAGCTGAAAGTGTAACAGACCCGGTTTACGGCTGCTACCCGCGGAAAAGACCCATAGAAGAACACATTCAAAAGGGTGTTGTGAATTTGGACAAACCCATGGGACCCACATCCCATGAAATCGATTCGTGGGTTAAGAGGATCCTGCACGTGGATAAAACAGGTCACGGTGGAACACTCGACCCCCGTGTAACAGGTGTACTCCCGATGGGTATAGAACAGGCTACAAGGGTTATACAGATGCTCCTTGGAGCTCCGAAAGAGTATGTATGTCTTATGAGGCTTCATGAGGATATCGATGTGAAAGAAGTTAGAAATATTCTCCAGGAATTTACAGGTAAAATATTTCAACTTCCACCATTGAAATCTGCTGTAAAACGAGAGCTCAGGGTTAGACGTATTTACTATGTTAAAATCCTTGAACTGGAAGGTAAAGATGTGCTCTTCAGAATAGGCTGTGAGGGCGGCACCTACATCAGGAAGTACTGCCACGACATTGGTGAGGCACTTGGATGTGGAGCCCACATGGCAGAACTTCGAAGAACAATTTCAGGGCCATTCCATGAAGACGAAACACTTAAAACCCTGCAGGATCTAACAGATGCATACCACATATGGAAAGATGAGGGTGATGAATCAGAACTTCGTGAATGCATACTCCCAATGGAAACAGCAGTTTCCCATCTTCCAAAGATCGTGATAAGGGATTCAGCTGTTGATGCCATCTGCCACGGTGCAGATCTTGCAGCCGGTGGAGTTCTCTCACTTTCCCCTCAGATAGACAGGGGAAACAGAGTTGCAATTATGACACTTAAAGGTGAACTGGTTGCAGCCGGTGAAAGTATGGAAACATCAGGTGGTATCCACAAAGCTGATGGTGGCATAATGGTAAAAACCGAAAAGGTTTTTATGCAACCTGCAACATATCCAATGATGTGGAAGTAAAAATCTACTCTTTAGTGTACTTTCAGAATCCGAACCGTAGAACCTCTAAGTTAATTAGGGGCGAGGCCAATAAAGATAAATACTAGAATGAAGGCAATATTTAAAAAAAATATTGGTATAAACTTTAAACCCTTTACCTTGATATCTGAGATTTCAATGGAATGAGATTTCAATGGAAATTTCAAACCCTGCAATGATACTGTATGTTTCATAGCTTGGTTTCAGGACGAGGTAAATATCTTGGGGATATTCTTCTTTAATGGTTCTCAAAATTCTTGGTAGGACTATGAGGGTTTAGAGGCGATTTTTTTCTTATGCCGGGATAGTCTAGCCTGGTAGGGCGCAAGACTGGAAATCTTGTGGAGCTTTGCTCCTCCTGGGTTCAAATCCCAGTCCCGGCGCTTGTAACATTTTTACATCACTGCAAACTCTTTGAAAAAATAGTTTGAAATATGAGATGTACCAAAATATTAACAATAGCTCAACATTTGTCCAACATTTGTTTGCTAAAGTTACAGTTTGAGCTATTCATCACTTAATTGAAACAGTACGTTAACAACACTACTGAAATCTGGTAGAAGACATTACTATCAGGTAATTTATTATCAGGTAATGATATGTGTACTGGAATAGCTGAAATTAAGAAATTAAAGATCATGGAATGAAATTAAAGATCTCATGGAAAATTACAAAAAAAATTCAGGATACGATTCTTGGAGGTAAATTACATGGCTAAGGATAACAAGGCTAAAGACGAAGAATTTAAACACATGGTTCGTATTGCCCGAAAAGACGTTGATGGTAACAAATCAATCGAAAACGCCCTTGCAGATATAAAAGGTGTTGGAAGAGCTTTATCAATGGCAATATGCAAAGCTGCAGGTTTCAATGCAGAAAGACAGATAGGTCTCCTATCAGATGAAGAAGTACTTAAGGTTGAGGAAGCTGTTAAAAATCCACAGAAGTACGACATCCCATCATGGATGCTAAATAGGCGTAACGATTACGAGACAGGCAAAACATTCCATCTCATTGAAGCAGATCTTTCAATGAGCCTTAGAGATGACCTGAACAGGATGAAAAAGATCAGAAGTTACAAAGGAAAGAGACATGAAGTGGGACTTCCAGTAAGAGGTCAGAAAACCAAAGCTACATTCAGGAAAGGATCATCTGTTGGAGTTAGAAGAAGAAGAGGAAAACCAATGCAGGAGAAGTAATCTCACTGCATATAATAAGAACAACTTCAAAAACTAACTTAAAATAAAGATTCATTGAACTGTTGATAAATGAATTATTTGGATATATAACTGGATTGTTAATAAAAAAATTAGAAAGGAGACGATGATATGGGACATCCAAGAAGGGCTAGGAAGCAATACGATACACCATCACACCCTTGGAACGCAGATCGTATAAAAGAGGAGAACAGACTCATTCAGAAGTATGGGCTTAAAAACAAAAAGGAAGTTTGGAAAGCAGCAACAATGGTTAAAAGGTACAGAAGAGATGCAAGGTACCTCCTGGGTATGTCAACAGAACAGCAGAGCATAGGTACCGAGAGAAATCAGCTTCTAGGCCACCTTATTAAGCTCGGAATACTCAGTGAAACTGCAAACCTTGAGGACATTCTTGACCTCACAGTTGAGGACATGCTGCGCAGAAGACTGCAGACAATGGTCCACAGAAAAGGACTTTCCCACACAGTAAAAGAGGCCAGACTCTTCATAGTCCACGGCCACATAGCTTTAAATGGGAAAAAAATAAATGCACCGGGTTACATGGTTCGCAAAGATGAAGAAGAACTCTTAGGATTTTACCCTGGTTCCCCAATAGAAAAAATGCATAAAGAAGAAGCCCAGGCACGGGAAAAAGCTGCAGAAAAAACAGAATAAATAAGGATTACATACAAAGTAAAGATTTCATTAAGGTGATATAGAATGGCAGAAAAAGAAAAATGGGGTGTGGCTAACGTTTACTCATCCTTTAACAACACCATAATAACCGTAACAGACCTAACTGGAGCAGAAACCATAAGCCAGTGGTCTGGAGGTAAGGTTGTACGTGCAGACAGACAGGAATCATCACCATTTGCAGCCATGGAAGCAGCAACACGTGCAGCAGAGGATGTAAAAGAAAAAGGAATAATTGGATTGCACATAAAGGTAAGGGCCCCTGGTGGAAACGGACCAAGAACCCCAGGTCCAGGTGCACAGGCAACAATAAGAGCTTTTGCAAGGGCCGGTATTAGAATAGGCAAAATAGAAGATGTAACTCCAATACCTCACGATGGTACAGGACGACCTGGAGGTAAAAGGGGAAGAAGAGTATAGATTTGGGCTCTAAAAAAAATAAGAAGTGTCTAAAATGGAAATAACTATAAAAAATAAGGATGACAACATGATGGTATTTGTGGTGGAAGGTGTTGACATACCATTCATAAATGCCATAAGAAGGATCTGCACGGTGGAAGTTCCAACACTTGCTATCGAAGATGTGGACATCTACAAAAATGATGCAAAAATCTTTGATGAAGCATTAGCACACAGATTAGGACTCATACCCATTAAGACAGATCTTGACTCCATGGTGCTCGCATCCGAATGTGACTGCGAAGATCATTGTCCTAGATGTAGTGTATCCTTACTTTTAAAGGAAAAAGGTCCCAAAATAGTTTACTCAAAGGACTTAAAGTCACAGGACCCCAATTTAAAACCAGTACATGACACTATTCCCATTATGAAGCTGAGGGAAGGAGAAGAGGTTGAACTTGAAGCAAAGGCACAGCTTGGAATCGGACTTGAACACGCCAAATGGCAGCCAACAACATCCTGTGCATACAGGTACTATCCTCAGATAACAGTAGACACCGAAAAATGTGAAGCATGCGCTAAATGTGTGGAAGAATGTCCACGTGGAATACTTGAATTCGACGAGAAGGAGAACAGGGTAATAGTTTCAGATCTTGAAAACTGTTCCATGTGCAGAACATGTGTTAAAGGCTGTGAATCCAACGCAATCACAGTGGAAGGTCAGGAAGGTAAATTCATATTCAAGATAGAGACAGATGGATCCCTGCCACCTGAAGAAGTTTTAGCCCGAGCTTGTGATATCTTATCCAAAAAAACAGACCAGATCATTGAATTCTGTGGATAAAAAAAACTCTGTGGATAAAAATTTTGAACAAAAACCTACGGCTTAAAAAAAGATAAGGAATGAATTTTCTACAAGGAGGAATTTAAGGATGGTGAAACTTACAAAGACAAACCCAAACCTTCTGAACATGTTGAGTTGTCTTAAAAAGAAATCATACAAAGAAAAAGTGGCAATATGGAAGGATATTGCTAAAAGGCTTGAAAGATCAACGAGAAGGCAGGCAAAAGTCAACATATCTGACATAAACAGGTACACATCTTCAGATGAAACAATTCTCGTACCTGGAAAAGTTCTTGGAAGCGGAAACCTTGACCACAAGGTTAAAGTTGCAGCTTTAAACTTTTCAAAGGGTGCAGCTGAGAAAATTGTCACGGCAGGCGGAGAATGCATGGACATCCTCGAGGCTGCAGAGAAGAATCCGAAAGGAACTGGAATCAAGATAATCGAATGATCAATAGAAGCATAAAGGATAAAAATAAAGGATTAGGTGTATTAAATGATCATAGATGGAGAAGGACTTGTCCTGGGAAGGCTTGCAAGTACGGTCAGTAAAAAGCTTCTTTCAGGTGAATCCATAACAATTTTAAATGCTGAAAAAATCATAATATCAGGTTCAAAGGAATGGGCGTACAATAAGTACAAACAGAGAGTAGACAGAGCCAGCATATCAAACCCAAGAGATATGGGTCCTAAATATCCAAGAAGACCAGATGACATCTTCAGAAGAACTGTAAGAGGAATGATCCCCTACAGGACCGCAACTGGAAGAAAGGCTTTCAAAGAACTTAAAGTTTACGTGGGAGTTCCAAAGGAATTTGAAGGAAAAGAAATCCAGCAGATACCTGAAGCTCAGCCAAAGAATATCACAAAAAGCATTGAACTTGGAAAAGTTTCAACGTTACTTGGATCAAAATTTTAATCAGGGGTAGTGTAAGATGAAAAAAGTAATCCATACAAGTGGAAAAAGGAAAAGTGCTATAGCACGAGGAAAAGTAAGGGAAGGAAAAGGTAGAGTCAGGATAAACAGAAGCCCTGTTGAACTTTACAACCCTGAACTTGCAAGACTGAAAATAGAAGAACCATTAAAACTTGCAGGGGAACTCGCAGACAATGTGGACATAGACGTCAGAGTTGTAGGCGGAGGCATAATGGGCCAGGCAGAAGCTGCCAGAATGGTAATAGCCAAAGGCCTGGTGCAGTGGACAGGCGACATGGAATTAAAAGAAAAATTCACACATTACGATAGAACCATGCTTGTTGGAGATCCACGTCGTACAGAAACCAAAAAATTCGGTGGACCTGGAGCAAGAGCAAGAAAACAGAAAAGTTACAGGTAAGCTGATCAATTATGATTCCTGTGAGATGTTTCAGCTGCGGCAAAGTGATTTCAGCATACTTTGATGAATATCAGAAAAGAACTGCAGATGGGGAGGACCCAAAAAAAGTTCTTGATGATCTTGGAATCACAAAATACTGCTGCAGAAGAATGTTCATAACACATGTAGAAGTGTGGTAATTATATTACAGGGGGCCGTAGGGTAGCTTGGTCCATCCTCCCAGCTATTGAATTAACAGTTATTGAACAATTAATGAAGTAACTATAACTCATAAACAATTAAATTGTTATATAATGACAACTCCTATGAGGAAAACTCCAACAGGAAGTCTATGTTTTTCAACTGGAACGGGGATGTGGTCAAAACACCGAAATGCTGGAGACCCGAGTTCAAATCTCGGCGGCCCCATCTACACTTAATCTACACTTAATTTTATCAAATCATCGAAACACTGATTAATGGATTAAAGATTAAAGTTAATATCGACATGTTCATGTGGAGATGGATATTAATGACCAGTAGAAAAAAGCTTACAAGGTTTGAAAAAGCAAGAGTAATAGGTGCAAGAGCTTTACAATTGTCCATGGGGGCAAAACCACAAGTTGAAGCATCTGCATCTTCTGATGCAATAGATATTGCAATTTTGGAACTTAAAGAAAATAAGTTACCTCTGGATGTAAATAGAATCAAGAAGTAACTGAAAGTCAAGTAACTGAAAGTCAAGTAACTGAAAGTCAAGTAACTGAAATTTATAATGGAATAAATTAGTTACGATGGAGCATGATCTAAATCTTTAGATAAACAAATACAATCTATCTAATTATATCCATTTAGACAAAATCCATTTAACATAAATATAAAAAAATCTAAATTTAAAATATAACTGTACTGAATATCAATGTACAGCACGTGTGGGGTAATGAACTACTTAACTATTATTACTCCCATTGAATAACGATAATCCAAACAACCTAAAATAACCACTATTTTTTTAAAAGAGGTGTTTTTGTGGATAGTATTATTGAAGACATTCGTGTAAGGAAAATTTTAGACAGCAGAGGCAATCCCACAGTAGAGGTGGATGTTATAACATGGAACGGCTTTGGAAGAGCTGCAGCACCAAGCGGTGCGAGTACCGGGGCCAGAGAAGTGGTGGCATTTCCTGAAGGTGGAGTTGACAAGATAATAAGCGAAGTTGAGGATGTTATCTCATCAGAACTTATTGGAATGGATGCAGAAGACCTGAACGAAATAGACCTTGTTTTAAAAGAGATAGATGGAACAGAAAACCTGGCAGCACTGGGAGGAAATACCACAGTAGCAGTTTCCATGGCAACAGCCAAGGCAGCAGCCTCATCCTACAACATGCCCCTCTACAGGTTCCTGGGTGGAAACATTCCAGTGGAAATTCCATACCCCCTTGGAAACATGATAAATGGAGGAGCACACGCAGGTAAAAATGCCCCTGACATACAGGAATTCCTCGTAGTACCTGTGGGAGCAGAAACCATTGAAGAAGCAGTTTTCACAAACGTTGCAGTTCACAAAAAAATCAGAGAACTCATACAGACCAAAGACAAATCCTTCACAGGTGGAAAGGGAGATGAAGGAGGATGGGCACCCAACCTCACAAATGAAGAGGCAATCGAGATCCAGGTTAAAGCCTGCGAAACCGTAAGTGAAGAAACAGGTGTGCTCGTTAAACCATCACTGGACGTTGCATCAAGCGAACTCTGGGACCCTGTATCTGAAACCTACGTTTACGATAGGGAAGGTGCAAAGAGAAGCACAGGCGAACAGGTGGACTTCATCTCTGATATCATAGACACCTACAACTACTTCTATGTTGAGGACCCAATCCGTGAGGGAGACTTCGCAGGATTTGCAGAACTCACCAAAAAGATGGGTAAAAAATGTTTAATCTGTGGAGACGACATCTTTGTAACCAACAAGGACATACTTGCAGAGGGAATTGAAGCGGGCGCAGGAAATGCAATCATAATAAAACCGAACCAGATAGGAACCCTCACAGACACCTACAAAACAATTGAACTTGCAAGGAACAACAAGTACGTGCCTGTTGTATCCCACCGTTCAGGTGAAACCACAGATGAAACCATAGCCCACATGGCAGTGGCATTTTCATGCCCAATCATCAAAACAGGGGCTGTTGGTGGAGAACGTATAGCAAAACTCAACGAACTCATCAGGATTTCAGAGGAAATGACAAGCCCAAAGATGGCTGACATCAACAAGTACAGGTAAAATTTTGGTCCTGAAATTTCACAGCAACATTTTTTTGACCAACTTTTACCAGGTAACAAACAAAGGATTTAAAAGGGCAGTGTTAAAGGCCCATTTAAATATTGGTATTAATTGTTCCATAGGTTAAATTAAAAGAATTTAATGTCCCATTGGGGAGTGCCAATTAAAAGGAGCACTGATAATAAGTATTACTAAAAAATAGGAGATTTAAAAATATGGTTAAGATAACTATTGACCGCGATAAATGTGAAGGAGCAGACTGCGCCGAGTGCACAGATGTTTGTCCAATGGAAGTCCTCGTTCTTGAAGGGGACAAAATTGTCATAAAACATCCGGAAGAATGCAGTTTCTGTGAAGTGTGCATGGATGTCTGCCCAAATGAAGCGGTTAACGTAGAAGAATAACAAAATCAAGATTAATCAAGCGTTAAAATGTTTAAAGATTTGTTAAAAATTTGAGTAACAATAAAAATTTGAGTAACAATAAAAATAACAAACAAACTTAAAATTTTTTAAATTAATCCCCAAGTTTTAGAACATGTTTCAATGTTTAGAACATGTTTCAATGGAACTTAAAAAGAAGTTAAATTCTAAAACTTGAACTATTAACTGATAAAGGTAATAGAAAATGGAAATATAAAGAGATTTAAAGAAAGGGTTTTTAAGTTTTAACTTGATTACCCAGATGAACTAAAGATCATTTAAAATTTTTAATGAGGTGGTAAATTGTCAGAACTATTAATACCATTAGACAAATATTTAGCAGCAGGTTTACACATAGGTACACAACAAAAAACGAAGGATATGGAGCGTTACATTTACAGGGTAAGAGCAGACGGTCTTTACGTTCTTGACGTGAAGAGAACAAACGAGAGAATAATATCCGTGGGAAAATTCCTTGCAAAATTCGACCCGGACGACATACTTGTTGTGTCAACAAGGCAGTACGGACAGGCACCAGTCAAAAAATTCGGAACCATTACCGGGGCCAAAACCATTCCTGGAAGATTCATCCCTGGAACCTTAACCAACCCGAACTATGCTAAATTCATAGAACCTAAAGTACTGGTTGTCACAGACCCAAGATCAGATGCACAGGCAATAATTGAAGCAAAACAGGTTGGAATACCTGTAGTTGCACTATGCGACACAGAGAACCTTCTTGGAAACGTTGACATAGTCATACCAGTAAACAACAAGGGAAGAAAGGCCATAGCACTCGTCTACTGGCTGCTTGCAAGGCAGATGTTGAGGGGAACAGGTGCACTTGCAGAGGATGAAGAGCTCCCAGTGGAACCATCAGACTTTGAACTCAAAATATAAGCACAATGAATCTGGATTAAGATCCAGATTTCCCATTCCCATCTTTCCAACTCCACATTCCAGATCTATCCCAGACCATTTCTATGTATCAGGGTCTGCAGAATTTTTTGGTTCTGCAGAATTTTTATGGATGGGAGAAAAGGATGTAATTTGAATGCTTCCACAGAACATGAAAGCGGAATGCGCATTGGGTTGATTTACATTTTAAGAAAGGTTTTTAGGTTTAAAGAAGGTTTTTTAGGAGTATTGATCCCAAAATCTTCCTTTTTATAAAAAATTCCTTTTTATAAAAAATTTTATAAAAAAATTACCTTTCATAAAAAATTATTTATTCCCACACCAAACTAAAAGTAGTTAAGGAAACATTGAGTCAAAATTTTTTTGTAAAAAAAAAGTAAGGACAGTGATTTTATGATAAGAAAACCTGCAGTTGCAGGACTTTTTTATGAAGGAAATCCTGATTCTTTAAAAAAACAGATAGAGGCATGTTTCAAACATCAGTTAGGTCCAGGCAAAATTCCAGAGAAGATAGGGGATAAAAGGAACATAACCGGCGTTGTGGTTCCACATGCAGGATATGCATACTCAGGACCTGTGGCTGTAAATTCCTACTACCAGATAGCTGAAGATGGTCTTCCAGAAACCTTCATAGTGATAGGCCCCAACCACACAGGAATGGGATCCGGAGTTTCTGCAATGCTTGAAGGAACATGGAGAACACCCATGGGAGACATGGAAATAGACCAGGAATTTGCACAAAAAATGGTGCAAAATGCAGGCATAATAGATTCAGATCCCCAAGCCCATATCCAGGAGCACAGCGTGGAGGTTCAGCTACCCTTTTTACAGTACCTCCAGAAGAAATCATCTGCAAGTCTGGAATTTGTTCCGGTTTGCATGTGGATGCAGGATATGGAAACAGCAATTGACGTGGGAAACTCAATCTATGAAACTGCAGAAGAACTAAACCGCGACGTTGTTGTTGTTGCAAGCACGGACTTCACCCATTACAGGCCCAGGGAAATCGCCCATAAAAACGACATGCAGGTTCTCGATGCAATAAAATCAATGGATGAAAACCTCATGTTTTCCAGAGTAGCGGCTTTAAACATTACAATGTGCGGTTACGGTCCAGTAGCAGCTGCAATGATAGCATCAAAGAAGATGGGTGCTTCAAACTGCGAAGTTGAACGGTACGCAACAAGCGGGGACACAACTGGAGACTACAGCTCTGTTGTTGGATACGCATCAGCGGTGTTCCGAAGGTAAAGCCGGGAAAAGAAATAAGAAGTCAGTACCTTAAAGTAAGAATAACACTAATAATAGTGAGGGTACTAAAATAAAACTGATAATAATTGAAAACCCTGATAATAAGTGAAGCTGCTGGAATTAAACTGATAATAAAGTTCTCTGATAAAGTTCTTAGATTAAAACTGAGGATAAATGAGAGCAGATTAAAACTAATACAATCTACTGGAATTTATTTGGAAATTAAAAATTGGAACCAGGTACAAATACTTGAAAGTAAAATTAAATGGGTAGGAACGAAACTTGGGTGTCACCGAAGATAACCCTTTTTTAAACATTGGTAATTTAGATTCTTGATAATGTAAATTCTGCAGCTGGAATAATAAAAAATTAGAGTACCCCTGATATTAAATGAATAAAGATATTAATGAATAAAAATTAAAGCTTTTGAAAGAAAGTTGTCACGATTTATAAAAAAATCAAATTTATAAAAAAAATCAAGATTTAACAATCAATTTACAGTTATATTTACAGTTATTATAAAAATTCACGCTCATAAAAATCATTAAAAATAATTTTATTAAAATTCAGGTGAAGTTTCATGGAAATTACGGCATCAGCACCAGGAAAAGCAATTCTTTTCGGTGAACATGCTGTGGTCTATGGAAAACCTGCAATAGCAGTAGCAGTAGATAGAAAAGCATACGTGACTTTAAAAAAACGTGAAGATAAAAGAGTACACGTAAAAATTAATGATCTGAACCTCTCAGGATTTCTAGACCTTGAAAAGAGTGAAGTAAAGGTTGAAAACCTGAATAAAAAACCAGAAAAAAAAGGCATTCTTAATTACATATTGAGCGCAGTTTTGAAGGTTCAAAAGGGTGCTCTTCAAGGAATGGACATTGAAATTGACCTGGAAATACCGATAGGTGCAGGTCTAGGCTCATCAGCAGCCATAACAGTTGCAACAATTGCAGCAGTTTCAAAGTTTAACAGAATGGAACTATCAAAGGATGAAATAGCTGAACACGCCCACAACGTGGAACTTGAAGTTCAGGGGGCAGCAAGCCATATTGATACAACCCTGAGCACCTACGGTGGCATGATCTACCTTTCAAAAAATGCTGAAGACATTAAACCCATCAAAATAAGTGGAAACCTTCCACTCGTTGTGGGATACACAGAAGAAAGGGGTAACACAGGAGAACTTGTGGAGTCAGTGAAACTAAAAAAAGAAACATATCCTGAGGCTGTAAATCCAATATTAAACGCTATTGAATCTGTTACCGATGATGCAGTGGATGCACTGCTTGAAAAAGATGAAAAAAGAATAGGAGAACTCATGAATATCAACCACGGGCTTCTTGATGCTCTGGGCGTTAACACAGGAGATCTCTCCAGAATGGCATACACAGCCCGAAGAGCTGGAGCTCTGGGCTCAAAAATAACAGGAGCCGGCGGCGGTGGAAGTATCATAGCTTACTGCCCAGGAAAAGTTGAAGAAGTAATAAAAAGCATTAAAAAAATGGATAAAGCGTTCAATGCAGCTTTATCAGTGGACGGCGTTAAAGTTAAAGTAAAAAAATAAGATCAAAAATCAATCCCAAAATCCAAAAAAATCAATTCTTAAAGGGTCAAATAAAAGGATCAGCATTTTAAGAAGGATCAGCATTTTAAGAAGGATCAGCATTTTAAGAAGGATCAACATTTTAAGAAGAGATTTGGAGAATCAACATTTTGAGAAAAGATTTGTTAATTAAATGAATGATTTTCAACAGTTAAAATGTTGTTAATCATCAGTAATTGTCAGCCATCAATATAATTGTTTCAAAGCTAGAACTCCAGGGATCAATTTTTTAGGAGTTCAACTTTGATTTTACTAAAAAAAACTGTCTAAATTAAGACAACTTTATAAGTTAACTTTGTAAATGATAAAAGCTTGCAAAATTGAATTTAGACTCATACAATCCGAATTTATGCAACAGAAGCATTATCCGGCATAGAAGCATGGAATTTACCATATAAATACCCTTAGAATTTACTGCATAATACCTTAGAATTTACCACACACCCTACAGTTTACCTTGAAATCTAAAAAAAAGTTAGTTAATGCAGGTTTTTGCTGTACAGGTTTGCTGTAAAAGTACAGGTTCACTAAAATATTCGGATTGCATTTCATTCACAAAAAAAGAGAGGTGTTAGTTTAAGTGATAATCCTAAAAATTGGTGGAAGCGTTATAACTAAAAAAGATTCCAAAACACCTCTGCTTGATTCTGAAAATCTAAGCAGAATAGCAAGGGAAATAGCAGATTCATCATATGACAAATTGATAATTGTACACGGTGCAGGTTCCTTTGGCCATCCATCTGCCAAAAAGTACGCAGTTGGCGAGAAAATACAAAATGAAGATGACTTCGAGAGGAAGAAACTGGGATTCTGCATAACCCAGAACTCCGTGAAAAATCTCAACGCACAGGTCTGCGAGTACCTGCGGAGAGAAGGAATTCTAGCAGTATCTATACAGCCTTCATCATTCGTTTTAACAAAGAATAAAAGAATAACTCATGCTAATTTAGATTTAATAAAGAAATACTTGGATTCCGGTTTTGTACCAGTTCTGTACGGAGACGCAGTTCTTGACATGGATGAGGACATAAGAATGGCCATATTATCAGGAGATCAGATAATAGAATACCTTGGAACAAATTTAAGGCCGGATAAAGTTATTCTGGGCTCTGACGTTGATGGGATATACAACAAAAACCCTAAAAAATATCCAAATGCAGAACTCATGCATGTTGTCACATCAGGTGAAGATCTGGAGTCGGTGGAAGGCAGCCAGACAACCGATGTTACAGGAGGCATGAGAGGCAAACTCAGAGAACTTTTAAGCCTGGCAGAAATGGGAATTGAATCCGAAATCTTGAATGCAGGTCGCAATAACCTTATAAAAAGAGCTATAAATGGCGAAAAGGGAATTGGAACTTTAATAAGGAGTAAAAATAGGGAATAAAAATGAAAAAGGATGTAAAAAATGATTTCAAACAGAAAATTAGAGCATTTACTGCTGGGCCTGTACTGTGATGTGGAATACAGAAAAAAAACAGGATTTGGCGATATAGAACTTATTCACAAGGCTCTTCCCGAGGTCAACAAGGAAAAAATTGATCTTTCAACAGATTTTTTTGGAAAAGAGCTGAATTTACCATTTATAATATCTGCAATGACAGGAGGACATCCATCATCTCTTAAAATTAACAGAGAGCTTGCAAAGGCCGCAGATAAACTTAACGTGGCCATGGGAGTTGGAAGCCAGCGTGCAGCAATTGAAAATCCTGAGCTTGCACCAACTTACACAGTTGTAAGGGATGAAGCCCCATCAGCATTTATAATAGGTAACATCGGCGCCCCACAAATTGAATATGCAGAGAAGGCAGTTGAAATGCTGGATCTTGATTCACTTGCAGTTCACCTGAACCCACTCCAAGAGGCAATACAGCCGGGTGGAGACGTGGATGCAACAGGATACCTGGAATCTGTAGAAAAAATTTCAAAGGTGGTTAACGTACCTGTCATAGTTAAAGAAACAGGTGCAGGCATTAAAAGAGAAGATGCATTGGCCCTTGAAAGAGCTGGTGTTGATGCAATAGACGTTGCAGGAGCCGGCGGAACAAGTTGGGCTGCAGTTGAAACTTACCGTGCAAAGGACCGCAGTCTTGGAGAACTTTACTGGGACTGGGGAATACCAACGGCAGTGAGCACAGTTGAGGTATCAGAATCTGTTAAAATCCCTGTTGTATCATCAGGGGGAATAAGAACAGGACTTGATGCAGCAAAAGCATTTGCATTAGGTGCAAGTGCTGTTGGAATAGCTTTACCATTACTAAAAGATGCTTATACAGGATATAAATCCGTTATAAAATCAATTGAGAAGTTTAAAGAGGAACTTCGTGTTGCAATGTTCCTTGTTGGAGCATCAAGCATAGAAGACCTCCGAAAATCAGATCTCATAATAAAAGGAAGTACAAAGGAATGGCTCCAAGAAAGGGGCTTTGAAACCAGAAAATACGCGAGGAGATCAGAATATAATGAGCGTTGAAATAATAGCAATTGGCGGATATGAAGAAGTAGGTAAAAACATGTCCGCAGTCAAGGTCGGCGACGACGTTGTAATATTTGACATGGGAATCCACTTAGACAGGGTTCACATACACGAAGACACAGACATAGCAAGGATGCACAGCTTAGATCTAATAGAAAGAGGAGTGATACCAAACGACACCCTCATGAAGGATGTTGACGGTAAGGTAAGGGCCATAGTCTTCACACACGGCCATCTGGACCATATAGGAGCAGTTGCAAAACTTGCCCACAGATACGAGGCACCAATAATTGCAACACCCTACACAATGGCGCTGATAGAGAAGACCATCAAGGGAGAGAAAAAATTCAACGTTACAAACCCGCTTCAGATACTGAACGCCGGTGAAAAATGTCAAATATCCCCTGATATCACCCTAGAATTTATTGGAACAACCCACAGTATACCACAGACGGTTACTGCAGCACTCCACACATCAGAGGGCATAATAGTCTATGCAAATGACTTCAAATTCGACAACCACCAGAAGCTCTCCCCACCACCAGACTACAAAAGGTTCAAGGAACTTGGAAGAAAGGGAGTTCTTGCACTCATAGTTGAAACAACCAATGCAGGTGTGAAAAATCAGCCTAAAACATACTCTGAAAAGGTTGCAAGACTCATACTCCAGGACGTGATGAAGGAACCATTGAGGGAGAAGAATGGGCTGATAATAACAACCTTCTCATCCCATATGGAGAGGATCCAGGCCATATGTGACATAGCCAATAAAAGCAACCGTAAAATACTTCTCCTTGGAAGATCAATGGAACGCTACTGTTCAATGGCTGAAAAACTGGGAATATTAAAGTTGCCAAGAACAGCCAGTGTTTACGGAAGTCCCAAGGCAGTTAACAGGGCACTTGCAAAGGCCAATGAAAAACGTTCGAAGTACGTGCTGGTTACAACCGGCCATCAGGGAGAACCTGACGCCCTTCTTCCACGTATTGCAAATGAAAAAACCCAGTTTTCGGTTAAACCCGGTGACAATGTTGTGATATCTGCATCTGTCATACCTAACCCAATGAACATAGCCAACCGCAACCTCATGGAGAGAAGACTTAAATCCTGTGGTGCAAGAATATTTACCAACGCACATGTCTCAGGACATGCAGGACCTGAAGACCACCGTGATTTTATTAGGATGCTCCAACCAATGAATATCATACCATCCCACGGAGACCTTCAGATGCTCTCAGCATACACAGAGCTTGCAGAGGAGGAAGGCTACAAACTGGGTGATAACATTCACATATTAAGAAATGGACAGGCACAGGTCTTTAATGATGGAATATAAAATTAGATGAGGGGTTTAAATGGAAGTAACTGATATCCTAAGGAAAAATTCCACAATTGTGGATAAAGAGATCAATGAATCACTCAGTGAAGTTTGCCCAGGGAAACTTCAGGATGCATCAAAACATCTGATAACAGGCGGAAAAAAAATCCGCCCGTCCCTTGTTTTACTGAGCTGTGAAGCAGTTGGTGGAAGCGTTGACAGTGCACTTAAAACAGCAGCGGCAGTTGAACTGATACACACATTTTCACTCATTCACGACGACATTATGGACAAGGATGACATGAGAAGGGGAAAACCCTCTGTTCATGTTAAGTGGGGAGAGCCAATGGCAATCCTCACAGGGGACACACTCTTCTCCAAAGCTTTTGAAACCATCCTTGAAACTGGAATCGATGGAGTAACCTATGAAAGAGTTGTGGGTGCACTTAAAACAGTTGTGGACTCCTGCACCAAGATCTGCGAGGGACAGGCCTTTGACATGTGCTTCGAGGGAAACTTTGAGGTCACAGAAGTCGAGTACATGAACATGATCTACATGAAAACAGCCGCACTCATAGCAGCAGCATCCAAGGCCGGTGCAATACTCGGTGGCGGAACACCCCAACAGGTTGAAGCCTTTGAAGAGTACGGAAAGCTCATAGGACTGGCATTCCAGATACAGGACGATTACCTGGATGTGGTAAGCAGCGAGGAAGACCTTGGAAAACCCGTTGGAAGCGATATAGTCGAGGGCAAGATGACCCTCATGGTTGTAAACGCCCTCTCAAAAGCATCTCCTGAGGATAAAAAGGAGTTGATTTCCATATTAAAGGCTCATGAAGATACAGATGTTGGAAGGGCAATTGAGATCCTTGAAAAATACGATTCAATCAAGTACACCTACAACATCTCCCTAAACAACGTTGAAAAAGCCAAAAAACTCCTGGACGTGGTTGAAGACTCAGATGCAAAGCAGTCCCTCATAATGCTTGCAGATTTTGTACTTCACAGAACCAGTTAAGGATCCTTACGGGAGTTTAAAACCAATTAAGAATGTTTAAATAATAAAAGTTAAGGATCTTTAAATAGTAAAAACCAGTTTAAAGATGTTTGAACATTCCAATGGTTATACTGGAAATTTTAAATATTTTTTTCCAGATTTTATTCCTTTTTACAGTAATTTTTTTACAAAAAAAGCTGCAGATATTATTGGAATGCGATCCAAAATTTTAATCTACAAAATTAATCTAAAAAAGTTTTGATCATAGTTAAAGTATTTGTAATTAATATTTGTTTAATTGGTACTCATTTAATTAGTATTTATTTAATTGATAATCAGTTTTATAATAAAATTTAATTCAAATTTATTCGCTGAATTTATTTAAAATCTTTATTTAAAATCCTAATTTACCTAAAAAAATTTTTAAAAAAATCTGTTAAATAAATTCATTTAGATGATCTAAATAAAAAATAAAATGGGGATTTAAGTAGGGATCTTCATTAAACTAATAAAGTGAATTTTAATTGAAAATGGATTTAATTAAAAGTGAATTTCAACTGAAAATGGATTTTAACTAAAAAATATATCTTAAAACACGTTTTAAGTGATTTTATGAAAGACGTTGAAGAAATCGTATACAAAAATGCACTGATAAATGCTGTGAAACATAAGGGCAAAGCAAATAACGGTGCTGTTATGGGTTCAATCATGGCATCCCATGCAGAACTTCGAAGTGAAGCCAAAAAAATAGGTCCAATCCTTGGAAAAGTCATTGCAAAGGTGAATGCAATGGACCCCGAGCTTCAAAAATCAGAGCTTGAAAAGCTTGGGGGAATGAAAAAACCCGAGAAAAAGGAGGAACCAAAGGGACTTCCAGATCTGCCAGATGTTGAAGGCAAGGTTACCCTCAGATTTGCCCCAAATCCATCCGGCCCCCTACATATAGGACATGCAAGGGCTGCAATCTTAAACAGTGAATACGTTAAACGCTATGGAGGCAAGCTCATCCTGAGAATCGAGGACACAGACCCCCGAAGGGCTGACCCTGACGCCTACCAGAGCATAGAGGAGGACCTCAAGTGGCTGGACTTCAACTGGGATGAAGAGTACGTTCAGAGCGACAGAATGGAGATTTACTACAAGTACGCAGAAGAACTTATAAAGCTTGGTCAGGCGTACATGTGCACCTGCAGGGGCTCCGATTTCAAAAAGCTCAAGGACGAATCCAGGGCCTGCCCATGCAGGGACCAGCCAGTTGATAAGAACCTGGAACTTTGGAGAAACTTCAACAAGGCAGAGGAGGGAGACGCAGTACTCCGCGTCAAAACAGATATAAACCACAAAAACCCTGCAATACGCGACTGGGTTGCAATGAGAATAGTTGACGAGGAACATCCACGCACAGGCAGCAAGTACAGGGTGTACCCAATGATGAACTTCTCAGTGGCCGTGGACGACCACCTCATGGGAGTGACACACGTGCTAAGGGGTAAAGACCACCTTGCAAACTCCGAGAAACAGAAGTACCTTTACAAACATTTCGGATGGAAGGTACCGGTCTTCATACACTACGGAAGGCTTAAAATGGAAGATGTTGCCCTGAGCACCTCCAAGGCCCGGACAGGAATAGAGGAAGGCAGGTACACAGGCTGGGACGACCCAAGACTTGGAACCATACGGGCAATAGCAAGAAGGGGAATAAAACAGGGGGCACTTCAGGAGCTCATAACAGAGATAGGCCCAAAGATGTCCGATGCAACAGTGAGCTGGAAGAAGATCTACGGACTCAACCGCTCCATACTTGAAGATGCCTCAGATAGGTATTTCTTCATTGCAAAGCCTGTTAAAGTCCAGATAGCAAACCTTCCAGAAGATGAGGAAGGAATCATAGAAAGACACCTGCACCCAAACTTCCCAGAACGTGGAAACCGCGAACTGCCCTTCAACGGCAAGGTTTACCTCACAATGGATGATGTGGAAAGGGCAGGTAAAAAGGGAATTTTAAGGCTTATGGACGCTGTGAACATACGATTTAAAGAGGGAAGCTGCGGCTGCGGTGAAAGAATAGCAGTTTACCAGAGCTCCACACTGGAGGACGCAAGGGCCGCAGGTGCAAGGATAGTTCAGTGGGTACCTGCCCTAAAATCCATTGTTGCAGACGTGGTGATGCCAGATGCAAAGATCGTATCCGGATTCATTGAACCTGCAGCCTCCAAACTTGAAGTCGGTGATGTTGTCCAGCTTGAACGCTTCGGATTTGCAAGGGTTGACTCCGCTGGCAACAGGATAAGGTTCTACTTCGCGCATAAGTAAACCAGCTTTTAAAATCGTGATTTTGGATTGAAGTAGAAACATTTCTATTGAAATAGAGCTATCGGATATCCAATAGAAATTTTTATTTTATATTTTTTAATTTATTTTTCAAGTTTCAGTGGATCTAAATGTTAACAGGTTTTATAAAATCTAAGAAGGGGAACTTTTTATTTATTGGTTTATAAATTTTTAAGATGAAGAATATTAAGATGAAAAAGAAATATTAAGTAAATTGATGTTGAGTAAAAAGATTTCTTCTATAAAAGATTTCATAAAACAGTAATTTCAGAGAGATTTCAACAGGAACAATTTCAATAAAAAGAGATTTAATAAAAGGAATTCGTTCTGGATAAACTCATAAGAGCCCCTAGAAAAATTAAAGAATTGGACTCATTTATATTCATGAAATAACGATTAAGAAAGGAGAGATTTTTAAAATGGCAGTAAAGATCAATGAAAACTACCAGCTACTTAAAAGCAACTACATATTTGCTGAAATCGCCCACAGGGTTGATAAATTTCAAAAAGAAAATCCAGACGCCCAGATAATCAAGATGGGAATCGGAGATGTGACCGGGCCCCTGCCAAAGGCAGTTGTGGCCAGGTTCAGGGATGCAGTTGAGGAGATGGGTGAAGCCGAAACCTTCAGGGGCTACGGTCCAGAACAGGGCTACCAGTTCCTTAGAAAAGAAATAATCGAAAAAGACTATGCACCTCTCGGCATCAAACTATCAGAGGATGAGGTTTTCATAAGCGATGGTGCAAAATGTGACACAGGAAACATCCAGGAAATATTCGGCCTCAACAACGTAGTGGCTGTAACGGACCCGGTTTACCCTGTTTACGTGGAAAGCAACGTCATGGCTGGAAGGAGCGGACCAATGAACAATGAAGGCCAATACGATGGAATGGTGTATCTGCCATGCACAGAAAAAAATGGATTTGTCCCGGAACTTCCAAAAACGCACGTAGATCTTATCTACCTCTGCTTCCCAAACAACCCAACGGGAGTGGCCCTAACCAGGGAACAACTTGCTCGTTGGGTTGAATATGCCCGGGAAAACGATTCAATAATCCTATTTGATGCTGCATATGAATCCTACATAACCCAGGAGAACGTACCCCACAGCATTTACGAGATTGAAGGGGCAAGGGATGTTGCAATTGAGTTTAGAAGCTTCTCAAAAAATGCAGGCTTTACAGGTACGCGCTGTGCATTCACAGTCGTACCAAAGGAGGTAACAGCAGTTGATTCTGAGGGCAAAAAACAGTCTCTAAACTCTCTCTGGAACAGAAGGCAGACAACCAAGTTCAACGGAGTTTCATACCCTGTTCAGGTAGCAGCAAGTGCAGTTTACACCTCGGAGGGTCAGAAGGAGATCAGGGAGTCAATCGATTACTACATGAGAAATGCGCAGATCATAAGGGAAAGCCTTAAAAAAATCGGATTAAACGTCTACGGAGGAATCAACTCACCCTACATCTGGGTTAAAACCCCGAACAACATGGACTCCTGGGAATTCTTCGACCTGCTTCTTAAAAAAGCAAACATTGTTGGAACACCCGGCGTTGGCTTCGGACCAAGCGGAGAGGGTTACTTCAGGATAACTGCATTCAACACGCTTGAGAATACTAAAAAGGCTATGGAGCGTTTGTCTAAGTTGAAGATTTAAAAAGGTTTTTTTCTTCATTTTCACATGTTTCCACGAACGGATGCTATTGCTGCGGCCAGTATTCCAAAAAACAGCAGACCTACTACAACAAGGGCAATCCCGATTATTTTACCCAGTTATGGGTGTTATACTGCATAGATAATGTGAAAAAACACAGTTTATCCCGGTCTTTACAGCTACCTTGGTGCATTTTTACACGAAGTTTCAGGCCTGAACTACATGCAAGTAGGTCTGGTTGTGATGTTCTACGGATTTACCTGCCTAGCTGCTGGCTTGCGCGTGGGCAAACTTGGAAACATGTGGAGATGACAGAAAGTTGTCCTTTGGGGTCCTGCTCTGCTCTAGCTTCGGCCATATTTTTGATTTTCTGTCCCTTCTGGCGGCGATCCTCCTGGCCACCATCACTCAGGGATTTGGATACATCTTCATCCAGTCCCCACTTGCAACGATAGCATTTGATGTGGCTCCAGAGAGCAAGGAATTTCCCTCTGCCTTAATAGAATTGGGCCTCTTTGGGAGTGGAGGTTTAGGAGCTGCATTTTGCGGCTGGATGCTCCAGATTGTAGGATACAGGACGCTCTGGTTTGTAATTACGGTTGGAATTGCATTCTTCATTCTTACAGTAGCCAGACTGGATCTGGATTTTGAGAAAAAGTCTAAATTTTAAGATTTAACATGTTTATCTAATTTTTTTTAATTTATTCATCGTTTTATTATTGCTATTTTAAGATTTAACCGGATTCTAATGGATCGTTTGTCTTACTAATTTATGTATTACTATAAATCAATATTAATATTATAAGGGCTTCACTTCTCTTTTACTAACCTTTTTAATTTTCTTTCAGTTTTTACCTTTTTGTTTAAGTTTTAAACTAGAATTAAGGATTTTTTACAGTTTATTCTATTGAAAAACTTTCATTGAGTAGTGCGTTGATCCATATAAAAGAATCTATAAATTAAAGGTCGATAATTTTAAGTGCGATATTGACCAAAGTACAGGATGTACCAGGTGAAATAGGCGAAATTTCGGGCCTGGCTAAAATCAGACTAAGTTAGGATTGAAATTGGACTATCATGGTCAACATTACCGGCCTGAATTTGGGGCTAAAATCAGACTAAGTTAGGATTGAAATGTTGATGACTTGGATGATGAAGATGCTAGCAATGAGGGGCTAAAATCAGACTAAGTTAGGATTGAAATGATAATATGACACTAAAATCACGAATACCCATACCGGCTAAAATCAGACTAAGTTAGGATTGAAATTGAACTTTTTAAACTAATCATGATGTTTGCGATGAGGGCTAAAATCAGACTAAGTTAGGATTGAAATGACACGAGCATAGGAATTAGTATTTTAAAAGATAATGGCTAAAATCAGACTAAGTTAGGATTGAAATTCTTTTTTCTCAATGAATACTTTATCCACATTGTCCGGCTAAAATCAGACTAAGTTAGGATTGAAATTCGTAAGGGAAGTAAACATCTCTTGTGAGGTTCACGGGGCTAAAATCAGACTAAGTTAGGATTGAAATAACGTTTCTAAAAAGCTATTGATATATTCTTGATTTGGCTAAAATCAGACTAAGTTAGGATTGAAATTTTGAAAATGAACCTATATTGACATTTCAACATGAAGGCTAAAATCAGACTAAGTTAGGATTGAAATAAGATTATGTGCTTATTGTAATTATGAAAGGTACAAGGCTAAAATCAGACTAAGTTAGGATTGAAATGCTGGTTTGTATTGGAAGATGCATTACCTCATGAGAGGCTAAAATCAGACTAAGTTAGGATTGAAATGCTGGTTTGTATTGGAAGATGCATTACCTCATGAGAGGCTAAAATCAGACTAAGTTAGGATTGAAATGCGAACATCACACTTGCACAGTACAAAGATATGCGTGGCTAAAATCAGACTAAGTTAGGATTGAAATTTGTTTCAGGTACATGGCCATAGAACATTTCATATTTGGCTAAAATCAGACTAAGTTAGGATTGAAATAAACCCGATCTTAAAGAAGATGAACCTCCTCAACGTGGCTAAAATCAGACTAAGTTAGGATTGAAATTACTCATGTAGTAGGTTTCAAGTTCCTTGTAGAGTGGGCTAAAATCAGACTAAGTTAGGATTGAAATAAGGTACCTCAAACAATTCTTTTTTAAGGTGATTACGGCTAAAATCAGACTAAGTTAGGATTGAAATTAGGCACAACCGGACAGAACATTAAAACCTTACAAAGGCTAAAATCAGACTAAGTTAGGATTGAAAGGCATATAATGAATAAATAAAAAAAATATATGGAATTAGGCTAAAATCAGACTAAGTTAGGATTGAAAGGAGTATAGAACTCCAAACAACGACGGAGGATTCTTAGGCTAAAATCAGACTAAGTTAGGATTGAAAGGAGAACAGTACAACTTTAAATGAAACAGCTGACACTGGCTAAAATCAGACTAAGTTAGGATTGAAAGCTTGTTCCAGGGATGAATCTTGTTGGGAGTAAAATGGGCTAAAATCAGACTAAGTTAGGATTGAAATCATTACATGTCTTCGCTTTTTTACATAGCTGTAACCGGCTAAAATCAGATTAATTTAGGATTGAAATGCAGAAAGATTAGATAATTATAAATATGTCGATAATAAGAAGAAAAACAAAAATCATATAGGGGAAGGAATAAAAAATGGGTAGTGGAGGTGAGAAAATGAGTAATAAAAACATAGTTTTGATATTGATAATTGCAGGTATTTTATTATTGGCAGTGGGATTCATTGTTTGTGTGTGTTCTATTAATACTCATCCAGATGCAGAGCAATATCAAAGTGAAGCGAATACGTGGATTGCAGTGATGAATTTTTGTACTAGCGAGGAAACAAGAACTGTGAACTATGGTAATGGAACGACTTCGACGGCTTATAATTTTGTACCATCTTTAACTAATTTCTGTAGAGATTTAGAATCGGATCAACAATTGATTAATAATACGGTGCCGCCTGTTGGATATGAGAAGGCGCATCAGGATTTATTATCTGAAAACATGAATTTATTGATGTGCTACCAAACCCGTATTGATGCTCTCCAAACTAATAATGCTTCAGGGATTGTTCTTTCAAATCAATATCATCAAAAAGCTATGCAAGCAAGAAATGCTCTTAATCGAGATATTCCTTAACTCCTTTCTTTCTTCTTTCCAATTAATTCGTCCAATCCACGTATCTCTTTTGTGTCCCGCTAAAATCAGACTAATTTAGGATTGAATGGTTTTGACCAAGAGAGAAGTATTTCTTATCATGTTGATGATTCTGATAGAGAAATTGTACGGAGTAATATCAGAAGAACACGAGAACTAAGGCCAGAATTAGGCTGCAAAAGATACGTTGGTGTGAGTTACAGGCATGATGAAGGCGCAAACAACACAATCACAATATTTAACACAATAAAGGATAAGAATCCTTTTGTAAGTCATGACGACGTTTATAAAGGTTACATTAATCTACCCAAGAAATTACGAGATCCTGTTAAAAATATTTTCATAGAAGATCAGACAATTCAAAGAGAAGGAGGATATGCAACAGGTTTACTATTTCTGGTAGGGATTGGATGTGTCTACTACCTCCAAGTGGCCCGAATCCCGCATTATACGTTCGCACAACTACAATTCCTCACGAAGCTGCACACATACTTGACAGTTCAACTCGTCTATACAAATATTCATCAAGTACAGAATACATAAATGCAGTTAAAGCAGATAATTCATTAAATGGGGAACAATGGCCATCTAATTATGCTAGAAATTCATTCTACGACCGTGTTACAGAACGTTCTGAAGCAGCGTTTAGTGAAGATTTCGCAGAATCAGCACGATTATACTTAAATCCAGATTCACCAGACGGTGTGAGATTTAGAAGGTTATTCCCTAATCGTTTAAGATTCATAGAAAACCTGTTAGGAAGTATATAAAATGTTTGAAATGGAAGGAAATGTTGAACAAGAAACAATCTCTCTAGAAAATGGCGAAAAACAAGTTATAAGTTATTTAGATGATAAAGGCAACCTTCAGCAGAAATATTCCTATAATGCAGTTAACATGCTTATTCAAACCTATGATTCCAATGATGTCCTTATTAAAGAAGAACTCAAGGAAAATCCCCACAGAGATAAAATGGAAGAATCAGAACACTATAAAGAATATAGAAAGACAATGAAAGAATTAGCCAACGAGAAAGAAACTCTAATTTAACTGATTTTACTATTCTCTTTTTATTTAAACTCATTTCTGTTTTAGACCTTTAGCTTTAGCTTTAAACTAATTTTTTTACAGGGAGGTGATGGCCTCTGAATTTCTCATTACTTTACCTCAATTAGCTCTAGCTTTCTTAATCCTTTTCTCAGTTTTAGTTATCATACCATTTTTTGAAGGATTTAAAGAAGGTATTGAACGTTATAGAGTTAAAGAGAAGTTAATCAAATTTTTTGAAGAATAATAAATTTATTGGAGGTGAATTTTTTTATGGGAATATCTAGTTCTAAAGCAAGTGTTTTAGCAATGGAAAAAGCAAAAGTTTCAATCCTTGTTTTGTTGGAATTGACTTTGCAACGAAGTTTTAAGTTTCGCTAAACCTAAAAGGGGATGGTTTTGCCTATTAAAATCATCGAATCATCCAAATCCTGCCCAATTAGTTAAAGAAGAGGTTATTGGTCATGAAGCTGCACACGTATTAGATAGCATTAAAGGAATTTACAAATATTCATCAAGTACAGAATACATAAATGCAGTTAAAGCAGATAACCTCCTCAATGACGGGAAATGGCCTTCAGCTTATGCGAAAAAATCATTCTATAATAGGGCAGTAACAAGCCAGGATCAGCTTTTAGTGATGATTTTGCAGAATCAATAAGATTATACTTAATACCTGAAACTGATGAAGGATTAAACTTTTAGGGTCTTAGTTTTTTTAGGTTTCTGAAAGTTTTTGTAGGGCTGTTTTTGAGTTGTAACCCTGTGTTGTGATGAGTTCTGCTAAAAATACAGTTAGTATGGTGGTTCTTTTGGCTGAAGCTGGTGTATATTTGTGTATTTTTTTCAGGCTTAGTCCTGATTTGCACAATTTGAAAAAGTCTTCGATTTTACCACGTATCGGTTTGTACTGCTTCCAATTTTGTATTTTTTCGAATAATATCTTTTTTAATAAGTTGTATAGTTTTTTTAGATTTGTTTTTAGTCTTTTTATCCTTAAATACTTGTAGAGGATAAGTTAATTTGTCATCTAATTTTTGAATTTTGAAATTATCTTTTGGAAAAATTAAAGGAAACAATTTTATAGCGTGAAATACCGATTTGATAGTTGTAGTAACTATAATACCCTTTATCGAATATTATTTGTGTACTCCTTTTCGAATTATTCTCCGTTTTCGTAGGTTTTCCATTATCTCAGTGAATATCCTGGAATCATGAGGCGCTCCAGAGTGGATTAATAACTGGCAACAGGCATTGCAGAGTCGTGTTCAATAACTACAGTTGCTTTAAATCCAATATAAAAATCCATAAGAGGATGAATAACTCCATTTTAGATCCTGTTTTTCCAACTCTTTTTTTGAACGATGTTTGCGGTTAGTATTGTAATCTGAGTCTATGGGTGTGGCATCAACAATAAATGTACGTTTTCCACGTCTTTTTTAAAGGTTTTATTTGCATTAGTATCCTGTTTTACGATTTTAACGTATGTATAGGGTTTAAATCGTGACAAGAATTCTGAGATTTGAATGGCACTTGGCACCTCATCAATTTTGAAGAATTTTCGCAACTTTTTATCTCTTTTTAATTCTTGAGCAACAAATTCAATGGTTGTATTGAAGAACATGGCTGTTAAAATGATTTTAATTGATAAAATCATCATATTAATGTTTTTAATACCTTTTGAGGCCATTATAGTCTTCGATTTTCTACTACCGATAATTTTAAATATTTTCTCTAACAAAATGTAGTTCGGGTCTTCTTTTACTGTAATTTAAATGGTGCTTCATCTTATTCGCCAAATAAATATGTATAAGCACTAATATTTAAATTTAACGGTTTAAAAGGCCCAATACTCTTATAAAATAAAAATTAGAATGTATTTTTAGGAATAAAACAACGAATACGCATTCAAATCCGTAAAAACAAAAAGAAACTCACTCTTTTACTAAGAAAAATCTAAGACCCTAAAACTTTATAAGGTTATTTCCAAATCGTGCTGAATTCATTAAAAATTTGTTAGGAGTTTAAGACAATGATAACAATGCCCGGAAATGTTGAACAAGAAACAATAAAGCTTAAAAATGGTGGAAAACAGGTCATCAGTTATTTAGATAAAAATGGGGATTTTAGTGAGAAATATTCATTAAATGCTCGTAACATGCTTATACAAACCTATGATTCTAATGGTGTCCTTGTAAATGAAGAACTTAAAGAAAATCCTAACCGTGGCAAATATGAAGAATCAGAACATTGGAAAGAATTTGATGAAGCTGTTAAAAAAACATTAGAAGAAGATGAAAAACAAGGCATAAATACATTATAAATTAATCTCACTAAAATCAGACTAATTTAGGATTGAATAAATGAGTGGGAAACATTGTTTAGTGTTAGATAGAAAAAAATACAAAATTGATTATGGGCACTGTTCTTTCTTTTATTAGCAATAACTCCCTTTGCAGCTCCATCTTAAAATTAGAATATAAATAAAGGTGATTGCATAATTAATAGCACTTACATTTTTTTTGTATTGGGTGGGATCACATTGAAAACATGCAAGAATTGTGGAATTGAAAACCCAAACGATGGAGAATACTGTGAAGCATGTAAAAACTTAATGGAAAGCACTGAGGATCCATTTCAACCTGAAGCTGAATTTAAGTTAGACTGGAGTGCATTATTTGCCACATCACTTATTTTAATGGGGTTAATTTCAAAATTTCTTGATTTTGGTATTCGAGGTTTGTTTCTTGCTGGATTGATGGCTGCTGTTTTTTTGGGATTGAACTTTAAGGATAAACCCAATTTTTTACGTAATTTTTTTCTTACATTTCTAATTTCAGGAGTTATAGTTTCCATATTCTTTTTACCAATGTTACTGCACTAAATAAGTTAAATTAGCCATCTTATTTTTCCAGGAATACGTTGCTGTAACTGTGTTATTCAATGAAGCAGGTATCTTCAGTTTGAAATAGTTTTTCATTGAAAATGCACGTAATTATGTTATCATAGCTACCGTGGGATGTAAAAACTTTAAATGAATGCTTTAAGTGATTATTTTAAAACTCGGATAAGAACATCTTTTACTGTAGATTAAAGTTACTAAACTCAAATTGGGTTGAACTGAGTTTTAGTGATAAGATTAAGAGCTTTTTTTGTTTTGGTGTAAATTTTCTGGTGTAAATTTTCTTTTTTCATCTACTCTACACATATATTACAAAATAATTAAAAAGTATTAAATAATACTTATTAATAATTATTATTTAAGTAATACTAAAGGGGGGGGTGGATGATTAAAAAACTATTTTAATTTTAGTATGGAGGTCTTCTCTTCTAAATCTTAGACATATCAACAAGGAGAAGTCCTTATAGAAGTATCTAAACTGTTGATAATTCGATTTTTACATATTCATTAACAGGAAGTGATAATAAATGCATAAAATGCATTTTGCAGTGTTGTTGCTATTCAGTTTGGTACTGTTTCTGAATGTTGGTGGTGTAGCCGCAACAAACCCCACTAACAGCACCACTTTCACATTGGATCAAGTAACTAATGCCTCAACAACTGTAAAATCCTGTGTAGAATCCAATCACAATATTCCAAGCAGTGTTTCTATTTCCGGAAGTCAGGTGAGCATGCCCCAATTTTTAAAACTTTCAACTGAGGCAGTAATAAACATTAACAATGGTTCAAACACAACTATGACCCTTAATAATTTTGGAGCTGCGCCTGTTCCTTCAGAAACTGCTACAAATGGAATTATCAATTCTGCGGAATATCTTGACATTGCAAACCGTGTTAGTTCTTTTATGAATTCTAATGGAAAAGCGCCTAACTACGCTAGAAGCAGTCTCGGAAATATTCGCTATGAATCATTAATTTACATGTACTCACAAATATTGAATTCTTACAACCAAAACAATGTTTTACCCGAGTTTATCAGGGTAAATAAGTGGTCTGTTGTTTCAAATTCTGGTACGGTGTTTTACAGTGTGGATCAGGTGAATGATGCAGCAGGTAGGGTTAAAGCGTATGTTGAGGTTAATCACAGGCTTCCAAATTATGTGACCATGCAGGGCAAGCAGGTGAGTATGCCTTCATTCCTGCAACTTTCAACCACAACCTTGTTAAATGTTGCGGGCAATTTTGGCGCATCAACTGCTCTTGGAAGTTATGGATCAGCTCCAAACCCTGCAGAAACAATTAAAAGCAAAAATATGGGTCAACTGGAATATTTAAAGATTGCATCTAATGTTCAGACATTTATGGACGTTTTTGGAAAGGCACCAAACTATGCAACAAGCAGTCTTGGAAACATACGCTACGAATCGTTAGTTTACACATATTCCCAGATCTTGAATTACTATAGTTTAAACAAATATCTACCTGAAAATGTTACGGTAGACCCCTGGACTCTTGTTTCAAATTCTGGTACGGTGTTTTACAGTGTGGATCAGGTGAATGATGCAGCTAGTAGGGTTAAAGCGTATGTTGAGGTCAATCACAGGCTTCCAAATTACGTGACCATGCAGGGCAAGCAGGTGAAAATGCCTTCCTTCCTGCAACTTCTAAATACAGAGCTATTGAACATCAACGGGGACCTCTGTGCACCTCTTATCTCCAGAGACTTTGGAGCTGCGCCTGTTCCTTCAGAAACTGCCAAAGGAGGAGTTATCAATTCCACAGAGTATTTTGACATTGCAAACCGTTTTAACGCCTTTACAGCGTCTAATGGAAAAGTGCCTAACTACTCTAGAAGCAGTATTGGAAATATACGTTTTGAATCCCTAGTTTATATGTACGCTCAAATAGTGAGCTCTTACAATAAAAATAACAGAACACTGCCGGACTGCATAAAAGTAAATCCATGGACAGTTGTTTCCAGTACCAGCACAGTGTTCATAAACATGGATCAAGTTTATGATGCATCCAGAACTGTTGAGTCCTATGTGAAAACGAACCATAAACTTCCGGATTACGTGACTATATCAGGCAAACAGATAAATATGAACTCATTTTTACAGCTTTCGACCACAGCACTGTTAAACATTGAGAATAATTTGGATACTTCAATTGTTCTTGAAAATGTTGGGAATGCATTGAATTCCATAGAAGACATAACAAGCGGAGATATACAACAAGAAGAGTACACTGAAATTGCAGAATACGTGAAAAAATCCATTGAATCTCATGGAGTTGCACCAAGCTATGCTTACCAGACAGGTTTAGGGACTCACATGGGCTTTGCATCACTGGTTTATATGTACTCCCAGATCTTGAATTCCTACAGTGCCAGTAAAACTTTAATGGATTATATTACTATAACTCCATGGGTTGCCGTTTCAAATCCAAATGCAATATACAACTACCAGACTAATAAGGTATTCAACAGTATACAGGCAGCTGTAGATGATTCAAATACTTTAAGCGGTGAAACTATAGGGCTGGGAATAGGTACAATCTCAGAAAATGTTGTTGTTAACAAGGAACTTACCCTGATGTCAGTCCCCACGATGAATGTAACTGTTCATGCTGCAAATCCTGATCTCCCGGTTTTTACCATAACCATGGATGGAAGTGGTTCTATCATACAGGACCTTGTCATAGAGGGATCCACAGGCAATGCAGGCATATACATCAACAACTCATTTTATAACACAATTTCCGACAATATCATCTCATGCAGCAGCAAAGGTGTATATATTGACAATGCCACTGATAACCAGATTTCAGACAATGAAATACTAAATAACACTTTAAATGGCATTTTCATCGACATGGGCTCTGATAACAACATAGTTGTAGGTAACACTCTGACAGATAATGACCATGGTATCAGCATAAACAGTGCCAATGGCAACACAATTTTCAATAACCTGATATTAAACAATGTGGAGGGAATTAACCTTAAAAACTCTTCAGCTGATATCAATTTCAACAGAATCATTGCAAACGATAAATATGGGCTTTACAACATCGGTAATGGAACTGTAAATGCAATAAATAACTGGTGGGGTTCAAACAACCCAGAAATATCCTCAATTAATCCAATTTGCAGTGGTGATGGTGGGGATGTTACTTACGATCCTTGGCTCGTACTCAGTGTAATCAGCTCCTGTGACCGTTCAAACACAAATGGAACCTGTTACAGTTACACAATAACAGCAGATTTAAACCATAATAACCATGGAAAAGACATAAATGCCGATGATCCGTTTAAAGGCAAATCCCATGATAACAACCTTCCAGATAGAATACCTGTAAATTTCAACACGAACCTTGGAACCATTGACACCACAGCATCCACCAGAAACGGTAAATCAGTTGCCACACTTAACAGTGCAGCAGCAGGGCTGGCTAATGTTTCAGCAACCCTCGATTATCAGACAGTTACAATACCCGTCAATGTAACAAGCGTTAATATGCCCGGAATATACAATGCCCGAACTAATAAAGGGTTCAGCACAATCCAATCTGCAGTAGATGATGTAAACACTCTGGATGGGGATACCATAACCTTAGCCAACGGTACATACACAGAAAACGTAGTTGTCTATAAAAAGCTCACCATAAAACCAGTTTCCGGAGCGAATGTCACTGTACGAGCAGTAGATCCATGTAATGGCGTTTTTACTGTAATTGAAGGTGGCTCAACCATTCAGAACCTCAACATAGTGGGATCCACAGATTCTTATGGTATACTTGGTTATGCTAACGACCTCAACCTCACTGGCAACACAGTGTCCTTCAATAATTACGGAATTATTCTGTACAATTCCACAGGCAGCACAGTGTCTGGAAACACTGTAATGGACAACTGGTACGGAAACATAATTTCCAATTCCCCAGGCAACACAGTCTCGGGAAACAATGTAAAAAGTAACTGGTATGGGATATACACCTGCCAGGCAAATAACACAGAAATATCCGGAAACACTGTAGAAGACAATTGGTACGGAATTTTCATTAACCTATCAACCATTATATTATCTAAGAATAGTATAACAGGTAACAATGCAGGCATATTTATATCCAACTCAAACAGCACATTAACTGGCAACACAGTCACAAACAATGGTGTTGGAATCAGTTGCTACCAATCAAACAGCACTATATCGCCTGAAAACAGCATAACAGACAACTGGATTGCTAATTCATCCGTGGTAGACGATAACGGACTTGTGATACAGAGTAATATCTGGAATTGCGGACCTGCAAGTCTCGCCACAGTCATGAACAACATGGGATTCAATGTTACAGATACAGAAATTGCAGATCTGGCTGGAACAGATAAATCAGGAACTACAATGTATGGTCTGGTACATGCAGCACAAGTTAAAGGTTTGAATGCAACAGGCATGATATTACCTGTAAATCAGCTTAAACCCAATTATATAGTGCTTTTAACCGTGGACGGGCTTTACCATTTCAGTGTTATAAAAGATATAAATGATACGATGGTTTTACTTGCTGATTCCGCATTTGGAAACATCAATATGACATTGGAAAGTTTTACAGCACAGTACAGTGGATACGTGCTCGTTACAACAAATTCAACTAATACAGCAAACGGCACACTACTTACTAATGAACAGATGAAAACCATTGTAGGCACAAATGGTTATGGAATTGTCGGATCTCTCTTCGAATTTGGAGGAGAAGCTTTAGGAGCAGTGGTAAGAGGAGTTTGTTTACCGGTCGGAATAATCTGTACCATTGCATCACTTACCACAGTTGGCGGGCGAGATGAAATGAGTTACATTAACAAATACAACAGAGAACACCAACCTACTCCAAAATACAGCCCATCACATGGTTACAGACCCACTAAGAAAATTCCTAAGTATACAAAACCAACTACACATTACAATAGATATCCCAGCAAATCTAAAGGTGGCTACGTATCTCCTACTAAAGGCTATGTACGTACCCGTGCTGTAAACCCCGTTGACCAAGAATACCAGCACCTTTACGACCAGTACTTGAATAGGAAAGCTGATCAATTAAAAAAAATTAACGGCGTAATAGGATATGATTCTCTAAGTGTAAATAGAAATCTTGAAAAAGTACAAAACGGTCTTTTCTCAGCATCACCTCCTGATGGAGATAAAGCCACATTTATAATAAATCTTTATAAATGGTCTAAGAAGAAGATCAGCACTGGGATTAATGAAATAAAGGTAGGTAATTATGCAAAAGGTGCGGCAGATATTACAGTAGGAACAGGAGGTCTTCAGTTATGGGGTTCATATTTTACATATATACTATGGCCAGAAGGGCTCTGGCCTAAAGTAAAATGATCGACCCATTTATTTCAGCAAACAAGTGAGCAAAGCCATACCAATTTCTTGAACATGCCAATACATTTTTTTTGGCATGTAAAATTTTTTTTTGGGGGTGTTATAATGGGTTTATTTAATTTATATAAAAAGAATTCTCTGATTAAAAAGGCTTATAACTTATTTAATCAGGGCAAATATCAGGAAGCATTAAAATGTTACGATAAAATTTTAAAAAGTGATTCTGAATATATTGATGCATGGTATGGTAAGGGAGTGGTTTTAGAAAAATGTGGAAGATATCATGAGTCTTTGGAGGCTTATGATAGGGTTTTAGAGTTGGATCCGAAGTATTTGGTTGCATGGCATAATAGGGGCTATGCGTTGGCCAAGTTGGAAATGTATCGGGAGGCTTTGGAGGCCTATGATAAAGCCTTAGAAATAGATTATGAGGACTCTGAAGTATGGTACAACAAAGGAAATACTCTTAAAAAACTCGAAAGGTATCAAGAAGCAATAAAAAATTATAATAATGCTTTAAAAATCGATTCTAAGTTCACTTATGCATGGATTGGAAAGGGAAATGTCTTCAGTGAACTTGAAAAGTATCAGAAAGCATTAAAATGTTATAATAATGCTTTAGATTTAGATAATCACTGTGAATTTGCTTTAGAAGCCAAAAAAAATGTTTTGAAAGCTCTAAAAAAATGAACTTCAAAATTTTTTATTATCCCATTAAAATGTTGGTATTACCTTCAGGGGTGTTATAGTGGGTTTATTTAACCGGTATAAAAAGAATTCTTTGATTAAAAGGGGAGTTGAACTTGAAAATCAAGGTAAATATGAAGAGGCCTTAAACTGTTATGATAAAATTATTTTAGAGTTGGACCCGGGTTATGCTAAAGCTTGGTATAATAAAGGAGTTATTTTTGGAAAGATGGGGAAAGTTAAGGAAGCTTTAGAATGTTATAATAAAACCATTAAATTAAATCCTGAATATTTTGAAGCATTTGTCAATAAAGGTGTTGAACTTAAACAGTTTGGTGAATATGAGGATGCAATTGAATGTTATGATAAAGCCTTAAATTCAAATTCAAATTGCTTTGAAGCCTGGTACAATAAGGGTTTTGCTTTTGCAAAGCTTGGTGAGTACGTGGAGGCAATAGAATCATATGATAAAGCATTAGGGGTAGATCCTGAGAATGTGGGGGCATGGAATAATAGGGGGAGTGCTTTGATATATGTTGGTGAGTATGTGGAGGCAATAAATTCATATGATAAAGCATTAGAACTAGATTCAAAGGAAACTGAAGCCTGGTACAATAAGGGTTTTGCTTTTGCAAAGCTTGGTAGGTATGTGGATGCAATAGAATCATATGATAAAGCATTAGAACTAGACCCTCAAAAAATTGAAGCTTTATTTAATAAAGGAGCAGCATTTGTAAAACTTGGAAAGTATCGAGAGGCTTTAAAAAACTTGGATAAAACTTTAGAATTAAATCCAAATTGTGAAAACGCTCTAGAAATCAAAAAACTTATTTTAAAAGCTCTGAAAAAATGAACTTCAAAATTTTTTGTTAGTACCTTAAATGTTGCATTACTCTTTTTGGGGGTGTTATAATGGGTTTATTTAGCTTATATAAAAAGAATTCTCTGATTAAAAAGGCTTATAACTTATTTAATCAGGGCAAATATCAGGAAGCATTAAAATGTTACGATAAAATTTTAAAAAGTGATTCTGAATATATTGATGCATGGTATGGTAAGGGAGTGGTTTTAGAAAAATGTGGAAGATATCATGAGTCTTTGGAGGCTTATGATAAAGCTTTGGAATTGGATCCAGAGTATACAGATGCATGGTATGGTAAGGGGTATACGTTGACAGAGTTGGAAAGGTATCAAGAGGCTTTGGAGGCTTATGATAAGACTTTGGAATTGGATCCAGAGTATACTGATGTATGGTACAATAAGGGAAACACTCTTATAGAACTTGAGAGTTGTAATGAGGCTTTGGAGGCTTATGATAAAGCTTTGGAATTGGATCCGAAGTATTTTGGCGCTTGGTACAATAAGGGCTATACGCTGGCGAACTTGGAAAGGCATCAGGAAGCTTTGGAATGTTATGTTGAAGCTTTAAAGTTAGATCCTGAGAATTCTGAAGCCTGGTACAATAAAGGAGGCATATTAACAAATATGAAAGATTATACTGGGGCTTTGGAGGCTTATGATAGGGCTTTAGAGTTGGATCCGAAGTATTTGGTTGCATGGCATAATAGAGGGTATACACTGGAGAAGTTGGAAAGGCATCAGGAAGCTTTGGAGGCCTATGATAAAGCCTTAGAAATAGACTATGAGGACTCTAAAGTATGGTACAACAAAGGAAATACTCTTAAAAAACTCGAAAGGTATCAAGAAGCAATAAAAAATTATAATAATGCTTTAAAAATCGATTCTAAGTTCACTTATGCATGGATTGGAAAGGGAAATGTCTTCAGTGAACTTGAAAAGTATCCGGAAGCATTAAAATGTTATAATAATGCTTTAGATTTAGATAATCAATGTGAATTTGCTTTGGAAGCCAAAGAAAATGTTTTGAAAGCTCTGAAAAAATGAACTTCAAAATTTTTTGTTAGTACCTTAAATGTTGCATTACTCTTTTTGGGGGTGTTATAATGGGTTTATTTAGCTTATATAAAAAGAATTCTCTGATTAAGAAAGCTTATAACTTATTTAATCAGGGCAAATATCAGGAAGCATTAAAATGTTACGATGAAATTTTAGAAACAGACTCAACGTATACAGATGCATGGTTTGGTATGGGTGTGGTTTTGGAAGAATGTGGAAGATATCATGAGGCTTTGGAGGCTTATGATAAAGCTTTGGAATTGGATCCAGAGTATACTGATGTATGGTATAATAAAGCTTTACTTTTGGGGGAGTTTGGAAAAAATTCAGAGGCTTTGGAGGCTTATGACAAAATCTTAAAAACAAACCCAAATCATGCAAAAGCATGGCATGGTAAGGGAGTGGTTTTAGAAAAATGTGGAAGGCATCATGAGGCTTTGGAGGCTTATGATAAGGTTTTAGAATTGGATCCAACACGTATCCAAGCGTTAAATAATAAAGGAGTTACATGTGGAGTTCTTGGGAAATATCCAGAGGCCTTAAACTGCTTTGATAAAGAATTAAGTTTAAACCCAGAAAATGGTGAAGCATGGAATAACAAAGGTATAATTCTTGGAAAACTTAAAAAATATCAAGAATCCATAAAATGTTTTGAAAAAGCCTTGAAATTGAAGCCTGCAGATGCTAAAACATGGTATAACAAGGGAATAACTTTTGAAAAGTTTGGAAAATATCCGGAAGCATTGAAATCTTTTGATGAAGCTTTGAAGTTAAATCCCAGCTGTGAACCTGCCTTAAAAGCCAAAGAGAATATTTCAAATATTAAAATGTAAGTATAAACCAATTTTCTCTATTTTCATGGGGGACTGTTACAACATTTTATTGTACTGTACCTGGGTACTATTGTTTTCATAACTTTACCTGTTTGCTGTGTACCTGGATACTGTTAACAGTGTCAGAACAGATTACATCAAATTCAAAAACTGCATCTTAAAAAAAGAAAAGGGTGAATTACTTTTTTAAGGTCTGTTAACTATTTGTGAGGCCATGATCAAGTGGTTCCAGCTGAAAACCAGTTTTTTTATATAAGGCACTGCAAATTTTAGCTTATAGATTTTATTGAGCCCATACCGTTAACCTGCTGGGTCACCTGGGGATTTCCAAGGTAGGATATTGAACCTCCTCCATTTACAACGGCCTGAAGTTTCTGAGCAACGTTTACAATGGCTGAACCTCCACCGTTAATGGTCACGGTGGCAGTCTGGCTTTGAAGATCCCTTGCATTTATCTCTCCATCCCCGTTTACAGTTGCAACATGGTTTTTGGCTGTACCTGCCAGGGTTATTTTACCAGCGTCCACTGTTGTTGTGAGCTTGTTGGTGTTGAGGTTGCTTAGCTGGGCCTCACCGTTACCATGAAGAGTGATGGTGTCAAGGTTTTTGAGGGTTAGGCGGAAAGTCACAGCTTTGTTACCTGCAGAGTTAAGGTTGTTAATGGTCAGTGCATTTCCAGATACCTGTGTACTGATTTTAGACATCATACTACTGTCAGCTTCCACAGTGAAAGAATCATTATTCCCCTGCTGTATGATTAACGTACCTGGACCATTTAAAACAACGTTGCTAACTCCCTGAACGTCTGTCTGGTTGGTAGTCCCGTTTCCAGTTTGGTTCTCCGATCCAGTCCATGGGGTAATACATCCCGATGCTGCCACCACACAACACAGCAGCACGCCCAAAACAATATACTTCAGTTTATTCATGGGTTACCTCCTGTTTTTAATTAATTTCCATACAAAGAAAAACTGATTAGGGCACATTCAAGTTAATGCTAAGGAGTTGGGACAACTTCTCTGGTTTTGAAGTGAAATGCTGATTTAAAACGAGATGCGTAAACAGTGAATTTTTACTGGCGACCCTGAAACAGAAGATACCAAGGCTTGTCATCCCCTAACGATAAATACATGAATAATTAATCATAATTATTTATTACATAACATATAACTTTTTACATTGCAGTGTTTGTTGTAATACGGAAATTTAATGTATCCTTGAAATTGTGCTCTTCTTTGCAGTCTAAGAATAAGAAAATGCCTTCTGGAAGTTTTAATCTCTAAAAGAGATGTCTTTTTTGTTCAGGTAATTTAAAAACGTGTTTTGTATCTTAACAAATTTATACGAATAACTCCATATTATTAGTGGGTGAAGGGTAATGATTACCATCACAGAGGGCATAGCCTTTAAATCTTACTTATCACAATCAGATATCTTTTTAGCTATCCTTTGCACAGCATTTGCTGCTGGACTTGTAATTTTTTTAACAATCCGGATAAGAGACTCTAAATCTTCAGAAAACCTGCCACATCTTACGTACATCTCATTTGCACTGCTGCTTTTGACGGTTGTACTGTTTGCATTGAACAATCTCATCATCAAGGAAAACATCGAAATGCTCCTTGCTGCACTTGCAGGATACATGTTAGACAGACCTTCAGAAGCTGGAAAGGATGTTAAACCCGAAAAATCAGGAGGAAAAGATTTAGGGACTAAAAAGTATTGAACTTTCAAAATGAATTAACTTGTGAATTATCTAATTTTAATATTTTCTAATTTTAAATAGGTACATAAATTTTAAATTTTCAGTCATCCAAGTCCATTGAGACCTTTGATAAACCCCATTTTTCTGGAAAATTTACCTTTTTCTGGTTGGCCCATTTAAACCCGGTTCCATGATACGTTTTTTACCTGCAGTTTTTCTGGATCTAAAAAAAGTATGGTCTGAAGAAATTTTAAAGTTCAACCTTCAACCCGACATCGTAGCGGGCACCCCGCTGGGGATAGATGTATATTATTCTGTATTTTCCAGCATCTTTCAGGAAAAATGTGTGAAATCCCCAGTTAAAACCGCAAACTGGACATTTTAGAAATTCTTCTCCAACTTCAACCCTTCTGATCTCCTCTTCCATAAAAATATCATCATTTTTTTTATTTCACATTCAGGGCCTTAGCTTTCTCGGGAAAACCATGGATGTATAAATTTATAATAGGTCACTCAACATATACTTCCATTAAATAAGTTTTTTTTCTAAGAAGCGAGGCAAGTGATTTTTAATGGATTATTACCATGACGAACGAATGCAGAAACTGTTCGAAGTTCTTGAACAGCCAAAATCTCTTGATGAAATAGATTTATCTGACTCATTCATAAAAAATCTGATTTTGAAGATAATTTCAACCTATGGGAACATCAAGGTGAGTCAGATCAGCGAAATAACAGGTTTACACATGGACATACTTGAAAAAGTTCTTAAAAGCCTTGAAAAAGATGATCTATGCGCCCAAACAGGGGGAAGTTTCCTTTTTCCAAGTGTTGAGTACACCATAAAGAAAAAGGGTCATGAAAAGGCAGCTCAGCTCATACAGGAAAACCCTTACATTGGAATGGCCCCTGTAAGCTATGAAGAGTACTTCAAAATAATGGGTGTACAGCTCAAGGGCAGGTTTCCACTGAAGATTCCCCAGGAAGTTATTGAAAAAGCTTTGAAAGGTGTTGTTGGTGTTGAAGAGGGTAAAAAAACTCTTGTAGCCTCTGCAATAGGGGGAAAAGGCTTTTTTATCTACGGACCTCCTGGAACTGGTAAAACCTTCCTCACAAGCAAGATGTCGGATCTTCTACCCCCACTTCTGATTCCGAAGTACGTTGAGTTCAGCGAAAGTGTTATACAATTCTACGATCCTGACTTTCACAAGCTGCGTCCGGAACAGCCGAAAGATCCAAGGTGGGTTAAAGTCTACGCTCCATTCGTTTTCACAGGCTCGGAGCTTTCAACAGAAAAGCTTGAAACAAGTTACAACCCGAACAAGGGTGTCTATGAAACATCCCCAATTATAAAGGCAAACGGTGGAATACTTCTTCTGGACGACCTTGGAAGGCAGAAGGAGGATGCCAATGCCATTCTAAACCGGTTGATCGTGCCCCTTGAAAACAAGAAGGATGTGATATACGTGAAGGGTGCTCCTGCCATGGTCCACACCCACTTCATACCAGTGTTCTCAACCAACCTGGAGATAACCATCATTGATGAGGCACACCTTCGAAGGGCACCCCTGCACATTCTGCTTGAACCTCCACGTCCAGATGAGATCGTTGAGGTTTTCAAGAGGAACCTGGACAGTATGCACGAGGACTACGATGATGACGTTCTTGAGAGGTTCAAAGGGGTTTACCTCCCACGTGTGGAGGGTGGGGAACAGCTCAAACCAACCTTTGCACATGCAAGGGATGTGGCCCAGATAGCCCAGGCAGTGCGCATAAGAAGGGGTGAGGAAAGAATTACAGTGGAAATTCTTGAAGAAGCCCTGGATCAGCATGTTTTAATAGCATTGCAGCGTAAGTACACACCAGAGCTTTTTAACAGGATCATCAAGCAGCAGAGGTAAACTTCAGTGTAATACTATTTCCCGGAGTTTTAACCCTGATTTTTTCCTTTAAACTTTCCAGAATCTGAATTTCCATTTGAATTCTGAAGATGGGAAAGGTTTTTATTCAAAGTCGTCATTATATAGGAGAGGTTATAAGTATTGCATTAATGAATTGATTTACAAGGAGATCTTTTATATGACATGTAACGTACTGGTTGGTGGAGAATGGGGAGATGAAGGTAAGGGTAAGTGTATAACCTATCTCTGTTCCAATGATAAACCTGATATTATAGCAAGGGCCGGTGTAGGTCCAAATGCAGGGCATTCCGTTGAATTCAACGGCGAAAAATATGGATTAAGGCTGATTCCATCTGGATTTGTGCACATAGGTGCAAGGTTGCTTATAGGTGCAGGGGTGCTCGTGAACCCCGATGTTTTCAAACACGAACTTGACTACCTCAGTAAGTACCATGTTGCTGAGAGAACCTTTGCAGACTACAGGTGCGGCATCATCGAGAAGAAGCACATGGAGCAGGACAAGAAATCAGACTACCTTTCAAAGAACATAGGAACCACAGGAAGTGGCTGCGGACCTGCAAATGCAGAAAGAGTTATGAGAACAGGAAAACTTGCAAAGGATGTTGAAGACATGCAGGACCACCTCACAGACGTTCCAACAGAAGTTAATCACGCCCTTGACGAGGGAAAGGATGTTTTCATAGAGGGCTCCCAGGGATTCGGACTGTCCCTTTACTACGGAACCTACCCCTACGTTACAAGTAAGGACACAACAGCAAGTACAGCTGCAGCAGACGTTGGAGTGGGTCCAACAAGGGTTGATGAAGTTATAAACGTGTTCAAAGCCTACATAACACGTGTTGGGGCAGGACCATTCAAAACAGAGATAAGCCAGGAAAAGGCCGAGGAAATGAACATAGAAGAGTACGGAACAGTCACAGGGAGAAGGCGAAGGGTGGGCCTTTTCGACATGGAAATGGCCAAAGAATCCTGCATGATAAACGGTGCAACCCAGATAGCCCTTACATGTGTTGACAGGCTCTACCCGGACTGCGAACGTGTGAACGATTACTCAAAACTCTCAGCAGATGTTAAAAAATTCGTGGACGAGATCCAGACAGAGGTTGGAGTGCCAGTCACCATAATATCCACAGGACCAGACCTCAAGGACACCATCGATTTGAGGGATGAACTGCTTTAATGCTTTTTAAAATGTATTAAAGATTTATTCCTTCTTTAAAAGCTCATTTTTTGTAATTATGGACTTTTTTTCTAATTTAAGGTTTAACCTTTCTTAAATTTTATATTTTCCAGATTTACCTTATATTTTCCAGATTTACTAGGTTAATTTTTTGATCGGAATCTTTAAAAGTTAAGTAATCCCTCATTTTTGGTAAAAAAGAGCCATAATATACCCAAAACCGAAAATTCGTTTTTAATGCAGAAAAAAATAAACAACCACAAAAATTTCTTTTTTTCCTTTTTTTTAACTGGTTTTATATTGTGTAAAAAGAGTTTGATCTGTATTTAAAAAAAAATATTGTTTTTTTGTAGATGGTTCAGATTTTTCCTTGAGATCATTTTCCTTTGAGATCATTTGATGTTCCTTTTCCATGCCCAAACTTCTACAACCAAAGATGAGAAAGCCTCCATTAAAATGATAGATCATGGGTAAACCTATCCTAATCTTCACCCTTCCTGTACTCATGTGTGAAGGTTGCATCGTAAAGCTTCGATGGCGTGATGTGGAATGTATCAAGCACGTCGCCCACAACGATTATTGCGGTTTTCTCTATTCCAGAATCTTTAACCCGGTCTGCAATGTCTTCAAGCGTTCCCCTGACAACCTTCTCATCGGGCCAGGACGCCTTCTGCACCACTGCAGCAGGAGTTTCAGGGGGGTAGTGGGTCTTCAGCTCCTCTACAACTTCCCCTATCATGTGAACACCCAGGAAGATGCACATGGTTGCACGGTGCTCTGCAAGCTTCGATAGGGCTTCCCTATCCGGTTTTGGAGTTCTGCCCTCAGGACGCGTTATTATAACAGTTTGAGACACCTCAGGAAGTGTGAGTTCAGTTTCAAGTGCTGCTGCCGTTGCAAAAAGGGAACTCACACCTGGCACGATCTCGAAGGGTATGTTTCTGGCCTTCAGGCCTTCTATCTGCTCGCCTATAGCCCCGTAGATTGCAGGGTCTCCTGTGTGAACCCTTGCAACAAGCTTGCCCTCATCTGTCCCCCTCGCCATGACCTCCAGGATCTCGTCCAGGTTCATGGATGCACTGTTGTGTATCTCTGCCCCGTTCTTTGTACAGTTCAGAACATCCCTGTTTACAAGGGATCCTGCATATATAATAACATCAGCCTCTTTAATCGTGTTGAATGCTTTCAGCGTTAAAAGTTCCGGGTCTCCAGGACCTCCACCAATAAATACAACTTTTCCAGTCATCTTTTCATGCCTCGTAGGGTTAATTTGAGATTCTTATTTTATAAAACTTTACTGTAGACTTATTATTGTAGAACTACATTTTTTTATCATATAAAACTGTATTTCTAGGTTGAGCTAATATTTTTAACTAGGTTATCTGCACCATTAAATAATTTATCTTAAAAAAAGGGAAGTAAAAAAAAGAAGGTTTATTTATTCCATGGTCTGTCTGATCATCCGTGTTAAGGTGTCCAGGATTATTCCTGTAAATGATACGAAGATGCCTGCTATTGCAATGAGGCCTGCAACAACTGTTGGTGCAAGGCTTCTGTACTGGCCTCCCAGGTACTGTCCGAAGAAGATGAGACCTGCAACCAGGCCTATTATAATGAGTATAAGTCCTGGAACCGTGAAGTAGTAGAGAGGCCTGTTGAACTCCATGTCGTGGATGATCTTCACCAGCACACCTACTCCGTGGCTTATTGGGTTTCTCTTGTTGTTTGCAACATCGTATCTAACCCCGATCTTCACTTCTTTTATTCTTAAACCTGCTTTGGAAGCTTCTGTTAACATCTCACTTTCAATTCCAAAGCCTGTTTGTCTGAATTTGAATGCGGGTATTGTGTGCGCTGCAAAGGCTCTAAAACCACTCTGGCTATCTGTGATGTGTGTTTTGCCGTTTATGTTGGTTGCAATATCCAGCACGCTCTGACCAACCCTCCTGTATGTTGGGGTGTTTTCCTCGCCACCGTCAATGTATCTGCTGCCGTTTACAAGGTCTGCCTCTCCGTTGACTATGGGTGCCACGAGTTTTGGTATTTCTGAGGGGTTGTTCTGGCCGTCTGTATCTATTGTAACTATAATATCGGTATCAGTCACGGCGTTAAAACCTGTTTTAAGTGCTGCACCCTTGCCCATGTTCTGGGGATGTTTTATAACCTCAACACCTGCAATTTCTGCAATCTCAGCGGTTTTGTCAGTACTACCATCATCAACAACTATAACACGGTCTGCATATCTATTAGTCCCTATGATAATGCTTCCAATGGATATCTGCTCATTGTATGCGGGTAATATTGCTGTAATATATGTCATTTTAATTTCCCTTCAAATTAAACAATATATATATTAACTATTTAAATACTTACCATTTATAGATATACTTTTTTAATTTTATTTATATATTTTGGAATGATCAATTAATAGATGGTCTGTATTAATGTGTTGTGATATATTTCTGGTCGTAAATATTTATTAACATATCATTGGAATAACATGTTTCATGTGAGTCTCTTATGAAAGGGCATTTCCTGCGTGGGAACCACAAGAATTGATGTATACATATAAATATTCTCCTTTTAGGAATATAAAATTTGCCTTAGATCAGGTGCCTGAAACTGAGCACCTGCGCACACGATCTGTGAAGAAAGCATGAGATGTTCCAGAAAACATAAAGCCTGCAGATTAATCTTTTGAATTTTTTTTGCTTTATTTAAGGAAATAACCGATTTTAAGAGGTTTAATTCGTGCATTCCGGTTACAATACAATTTTGGACGGCAGGTTTACGGACAATTTTTATAGCATCCTAAAAATAATATTACACATGTCTGATTTTAAGGTAAGTTCCATGAGGAACAACAAAACCTTTGTGGGTACAAAAGCCTACAAAAAGATTTTAAATGAATTCCAGGATCTTAAAGAATGTGATAGCAAAATTGTCCATGTTCTGGGGGCTCCTGGAACCGACAAATCAACCAACATTTATAAGGCCATAGGAGAAGCAAATTTAAAGGTTTTGAATTGTTGAACTGGAACTTTCAAGCGGATCTCCAAGTTCCAGAGAAGTTTTCCAGGAATTTCTAAAGTATTTCATGGAACAAGTGGACGCTTTACCCGGAAAAGAAAGCTTTAACTGTTTAAATGAATTTGATGCAGTTCTCTTTGCAGATAAATTCCATGATGCTCATGAATTTGGATTCAGCGTGTGGGTCCACAGTGTAGGGTGGCGTGCTATTGGTTTCTACATTTTATGCATTGTGGAATTTATCTCAAACACCGCAGGGGCTTTCAAAAAACGAATATCATATTTCAAACATTGTGGAGGATCTACTTTCTGGGCCGCAAATACGATGCATTCACAGATATGGGACTAGTTTCATGGGTACTGGTGAAGGTACTTGAATTGTTCTTTGAGGTGGTTGAGGTATCCTACTCAGAGGAGGAAACTGTGAAGATCGTTAAAAAACATGTAAATGCCTCTGAAATGGAGATTAAAAAGCTTATAAAAAGGTACGGCTTTAAACCACTTTTATATGCATGGAACTTGATCGCTAGCTGCTGCATGGAAAATACCACAAAATGCTGTTTAAACACATAATTCTTGAGTTTAACTTTTTTTTGAAACTTGTTTAAGGATTTACCTTTTCCAGATGAGATGTACTTTAAAACCTGCTGAAAAAAAGTTTTTTAAAAATAAGGTTTTTAGTTGAACTCTGGTTCCCTGAAACTTATTCTGAAGCATGTACCATTCGTTTTAACAATCTGCAGGCTGCCGTCCAGCTGATCTGTCAGACTTTTCACAAGTTGAAGTCCCAGGGACTTGGTGTTCCCAAGTTCCATGCCCTCAGGAAGGCCCACACCATTGTCCCGTATTGTCAGTACGTAAGTATCATTTTCCCTGTGGAATTCAACAGTTAAAATTCCATTTTCTCCTTTGGGGAATGCATACTTGAGACTGTTTGATATGAGCTCGTTTATTATGAGTCCCATGGGCACAGAAACGTCCACATCCAGGGTCACATCGTCGATATCCATTTCAAGCTCCACGTTGTCCTGGATGCTGTAGGTTCGGAAGATATCTGAAACCAGGTTTTTGATGTACTCCCCAAAGTTCACCTCCTTAAAGTTGCCGCTGTAGAGCTCCTTGTGTATGAGGGCCATGGAACGGGCACGACTTTGACTGTCCTTAAAAAGGTTTAAAGCTTCCTGATCCTTGATCTGGCGCGACTGCAGGTTTAAAAGGCTTGAGATGACCGTAAGGTTGTTTTTAACCCTGTGATGTATCTCCTTCATAAGGATGTCCTTCTCCTTCAGGGATTCTTGCAGCTGTTTTTCAGCATCCTTGAGTGCTGTGATGTCGCTCATGGTTCCGAGAACGCTTTCAACTTTGTTTGAACTGCCCAGAAATGGTGTGAGAGTGTACTGCATCTTCAAAGTCTTCCCATTTATGGTGGGACTGCACTCGCCTGTGATGTTTTTTCCTGTTTCGAAGCATTCCATGAACTTTTCAGTGCACCCTGCTTCCACTGCTGGAGCAAACTTGTACAGGTTAAATGGCTGGCTGTAGCCTTCAGGGTTTGAACCAACCATCTCAAGGAATTTGGGGTTCACATCGATCACGTTACCGTTTCGTGTTACCTGAACTATTCCAACAGGAATACTCTTCACAAGATGCCTGTAATGCTCCTCACTGTTTTTAATTCTCATCTGGGCATTTCTGCGCCAGGTTATGTCCCTTGCAATGGTTGAGGCTCCAACTATTTTGCCACTTGCATTTTTCAGTGGTGAAATTGTCAGGGAAACATGCACAGGTTTGCCATCTTTTTTAACCCTCAAAGTATCATTCTTTTCAATGACACTTCCCATGAGTACTTTATTCATTAAACTGTCCAGTTCATCCCTTTTTTCGGGAGCTATGAGGATTGAAACAGGTTTTCCAAGGACTTCCACATCTTTGTATCCATATATCTTTTCTGCGCCGTGGTTCCAGCTTTGGATATTCCAGTTGATGTCGTAGGATATTACTCCATCGTGTGAATGTTCCACAATGGCTGCGAGCCTGAATTCTGCCTCCTCAACCCTCTTGTGAGGTGTCATGTCTATTATGATTCCCTGCACTGCCACTGGATTTCCATCATCATCTTTTATGATCACATCTCTCTCAGTCATCCACCTGACCTCCCCGGACCTGCGGACGATCTGGTACGCCAATGGAGATCTGATCCTTCCTCTGAGGACTTCAGACCAGACTTTGTCAAATTTCTGCCTCCACTTTGGGGTTAAAATCTTTTTTTATCAGGAGGGGTGTTCTGTAAAACTCTTCCGGGCTGTACCCAAAGATCTTGGTGCAGGCTGGATTCATGTACTCGCAGCGTCCATCTGGTATGGAAAGTCTGTACACAACATCCTGGGAATTCTCCACAAGAAGCCTGTATACATCCTCTTTTTTGAGTTCATAGTTTTCCCTGTGGAACTCTTCCACCACTCCATTCAGGTTTCCATCTCTATTTTTGAATGGGAGTGCTGTTACAAGTAGGGGCGTTCCATTTTTTTCTGTTCTGGCTGTGGTTTTGCAGCTGCCCTTCACCACTCGTTTGAGGGGGCAGAGATCCATGCTGCACATGTCTCTATCAAGGAGATTGTAACATTTCCCTCCAACTGCACTGCTTTCTGTGACCCCCAAAAGTTCGCAGAGGCGTGGATTTATCATCTGCACGTTGAAGTCACTGTCCAGAACCCATAAACCAGCCTCCATATTTTGGAATAGATCAAGGGCATGTTCGCCGTTTCTGGATTTAGTCTCCAGATCCCTGACCTTTCCCTTCAGCTGAATAATTTCATTTTCCAGATCTTCCCTGGTTCTATCCATCTTAAGACTCCTCTTAAAATTGTTGCAGATCCCACCAGCTGGCGGGATTCCCTGATAATATGTTTGCCGGATAACTCCAGCACAATTTCACATTCCTTTTGTATTACTATAATAAGTTGTTCATCATGACATAAAAATTTATTGGATTGATATAAAACGTTTTCAACAGTTTTTATCTGAATTTAAGCCTTTAAAAGTGTATTGATCCATTCTTTTTAGATCTGGATCGTTTTAATTGAATTTAATATCTTTTATACCATTTAAATAGAATATAATGGTGTTTTTTAACATATTTGGTTTCTAAAACCTTTTTAAGAGGGATTCACCATTTTTATGCTCTTTTATATTTAAGTGGTGATGCTTATCACGTTACATTCCTTCCACAGTGAAAACTATTAAGGCCTGCTTCCATAATGGGTTACAGATCAAATTACCACCTTAAAGCAACAAAATTCTAAGCTGGAGGTGTCATATGGAAAAAAATTCACGTGTTGCTGTTACAGAAGATGTGGTTTCCTGCGGCCTGGACGGGGAAGCAGCAATCCTGAACCTTAAAGACGGGATCTACGGCCTGAACCCAGTGGGTGCAAGGATATGGAGGCTGGTGCAGGAAACCCTTGACAGGATAATTGAAGTTATTTTAGATGGGTACGATGTGGAAGCAGAACAGTGCCTCCAGGACACAGTTGAACTTCTGGAGGAACTCCAGGATAAAAGGCTGGCAACAATTGACGGGTAGAGGTAAGATTGCTGGGTAAATTCAAGAAGCTTCCACATACTAGAAAAATTTTCCTGATGAAGAGTATGGTCCTGATTCTTTTAACACGGTCAATGTTCTCTTTGTTCTCATTTTCAAGGGTCAGGAAGCTTTCAGCCAGAATGTCGAGGACCTTGACTGTCCGGTTGCAGGTACCTTCTCGCCCAGGTCCCGTTTGTTGCTCTTTTCTCGATGCAGCCTGAGACCGCGACAATGAAGATAAACATGACCAGGATCAGGCAGCAGTTTTGGATCTAATTGTTTCAACTCCTCTTTTTTTCTTAGGTTTACCTTATAATTATTACAGGTTAATCAAACTTTTTTCGTACTTTAAACTGAGTGTTTACCTGCAGGTCATGGAACTGATTGCACGTTAGTTCATTAAATATGTTGATATCCTCGTTTTTGTTTAAATATCTAGAATTTTTTTAAAATAATGTATTAAAATTGTTCTAATTTACTGTAAGTCCACGCTAAACCTAGAATTATCAATTAAGTTTATATACATCTTAGAATCAATTAAATATATCATGATGAGTACGTTTGTTTGTATTACTTAATTCATTGGATCAATGTGGATGATCTCATCAACAGTAGATAAAAAAGCAAATTTAAGCGGGTTTTAAAATCGATTTGTTACAATTTTCAACGATTAATGTTTTGTCAATCATAGACCAATAGGAGGAATTAGAATAGAAACCCAAAAAATTTTAGTGACTGGAGGGGCAGGGTTTATAGGAACCAACCTTGTAAAAGAACTTCAAAGCAGGGGCCATGAAGTAACAGCAGCTGACCTTTACAACACAGACAGGGACAACTACGTAAGGGTAGATGTTAGAAATTACAGGCAGCTAGAAAACCTCTTTGAGGACCAGAAGTACGACTATGTATATCACCTTGCAGCTGAATACGGACGCTGGAACGGTGAAGCCTACTACGAGAACCTTTGGCAGACCAACGTCATGGGCTCAAAGAACATGATCCGCCTCCAGGAGAAACTGGGCTTCAGGATGATCTTCTTCTCATCTGCAGAGGTCTACGGTGACTACAACGGTGTCATGAGCGAGGACGTCATGGAGAAAAATCCAATTTCTGATACCTACCAGATGAACGACTACGCAATAAGCAAGTGGGCAGGTGAGCTCATGTGCATGAACTCTGCAAAGATGTTTGACACGGAAACTGTACGTGTGCGTCCAGTTAACTGCTATGGCCCAGAAGAACATGTAACACCCTACAGAGGATTCATACCAAAATTTATCTATAATGCACTCTTCCGCAAACCATACACAGTTTACGAGGGACACAAACGTATAATAGACTACGTTGGAGACACGGCACGGACCTTTGCAAACATAGTGGACAACTTCAAACCAGGTGAAGCCTACAATATAGGCGGAAAACAGGAATGGGAAATGGAGATCAAGGAGTACTCGGACCTTGTTCTGGACGCAGTTGGAGTGGACGATTCTCTGGTTACCTACAAGGAGGCAGAACCCTTCACAACCAAGGTGAAAACCATAGACTTTTCTAAATCCATTAAAGACCTGAAACACGACCCAAAGGTTTCCCCAGCAGAGGGAATCAAAAGAACGGTTGACTGGATGAAGTGGTACTACAGGATGGAGGATTAAAGATGGATTACTCAGAATATGAGGGAAAAACAGTACTGGTCACAGGTGGAGCAGGATGCGTTGGAAGCAACCTCTGCCGCAGATTATCTGAATTGGATGTTGAAAAGGTTATAATCCTGGATAACATGTCCTCAGCCTACGAATGGAACGTACCTGTTGCAAAGAACATTGAATTTATTGAGGGTGACATACTCAACGATGAAGACCTTAAAAGGGTTTTCAAGGAAAAACCAGACTACGTGTTTCACCTGGCAGCACACTTCGCCAACCAGAACTCCGTTGATAAACCAGAAAAGGATTTAATGGTCAATGGAATTGGAATCTTGAAGGTACTGGAGTACGCACAGCTTACAGGTGTTGAAAGGTTTGTTTACTCCTCATCAGGATGTGGAGTTTATGGATTAGAATCCAAAATGCCATTCAGGGAACATGATATCTCCATAAGCCTGCACACACCTTACCAGGTTACAAAACTGCTTGGAGAGCTTTACACAAATTACTTCCATAACCTTTACGATCTACCCATTGTAAACGCCAGATTCTTCAACGTGTTCGGACCCGGAGAAGTTCCAGGAAAGTACAGAAATGTCATACCAAATTTCTTCTACTGGTCTATGCACGGCCAGGCCCTTCCAATAACAGGAAATGGAACAGAAACAAGGGATTGGACCTACGTGCAGGACATAATCGACGGTCTTTTGAGAATGGGCCTTGCTGAAGAGGCAATTGGTGAGGCCATAAATTTAGGATCTTCCAAGGAACACAAGGTCGTGGACATGGCAGGCATGGTCAATGAATTAACAGGTAATGAATCAGGCATAAAATTCACCCAGCGCAGGAACTGGGATGCAAAAACATGCTTGCTGTCTTCAATCGATAAGGCACATGATATCTTAGGTTACAAACCTAAGACGAGCTTTGAAGACGGTTTGAAGAATGTTCACGGTTGGTTTGTTGACAACTGGGAAGATATTGATGAGAGTGCGGAGTTTTAAATGAAGATACTCGTCGTTCAGGAATCTGACTGGATCAAGAGGAACCCCCACCAGCAGCACCATTTAATGGAGCGGTTGTCTGTGGAGGGCCATGAGGTCAAGGTAATTGATTATCCCATTGACTGGGATGATAAGGGAATTTATCAGAAGCGTGAGGTGGTGGATGGATACCACAAGATTTATCCAGAAGCCAGCGTTCAGGTGATAAGGCCAAGCATTTTAAAGTTACCCCTCCTTGTTTACCCCTCACTTGTACTTTCCCACAGGAAAGAGATAAAACGTCAGATGAAAGAGTTCAAACCCGACGTTATCGTTGGATTCGGGATCGTGAACACTTACCTTGCCTCAAGAACAGCCAAAAAAGAGGGAATACCCTTCATATATTACTGGATAGATGTTCTCCACAGATTGATCCCTGAAAAGGCATTCCAGCCACTTGGCGAATATATGGAGCGGGCTGCAATCCAGAATTCAGCAGAAGTTATCACCATAAACCACAAGCTTGAGGAGTTTGTCAAAAGTTTGGGTGCCACCAACACCAGCGTCATAGGGGCAGGCATAGACCTTGAGAAGTTCGACCCAGCTTTAAAAGGAGTATCAATACGCCAGCAGTACAATATAAAAGAAGATGATATAGTGCTGTTTTTCATGGGATTTCTCTACCAGTTTGCAGGACTTAAAGAGGTGGCTCTGGAGCTTGCCAAGGGTAAATACGAAAATTTGAAGCTTTTAATCGTGGGAGATGGTGATGCATACTCAGATCTCCAAGATATCGTGGAAAAACATGATTTAAAGGGTAGGGTTATATTAACCGGAAGAAAACCCTACAGTGGGATCCCAGAGTTTGTGGCAGCTTCAGATATCTGCATTCTACCAGCATACCCTGATGAAGAGATAATGCAGGATATAGTACCCATAAAAATCTATGAGTACATGGCCATGGGCAAACCAGTTATAACAAGCTGCTTACCTGGGGTTATGAAGGAGTTTAGTGAGGATAACGGTATTTCCTACGTTCAAAAACCTGCTGATGTTCTTGCGAAGGCTTCTTATATTAATGTTGAAGTTGAAGGTGGAAAGGCGAGAAGGTTTGCTGAGGACAACGATTGGAACAGGATCACTGATGAATTTGAGAGTAACTTGAATGGGGTTGTTAAGTTTGGATGATTATTTAGCTTACATATCCAAGGTCACAGACCTTAAAAAGGATGTAAAAAAGAGTCTTGAATTTATAAAATGGAAAAATAGGGTTAAATCCGATTCAACTGTTTTCATTAAACCTAATTTCACATATCCCTATTACAAAGAAGGTGTAACAACTTCACCAAATTTAATTAAATGTTTCCTTGAAATTTTAAAGGACAGGGCAGACACAGTAATTTTAGGCGAGTCTGATGGGGGAAACCATTCATTCACAGCAGATGATGCATTTAAAGGCCATAACATGCCAGATATCTGTAAAGAAACTGGTGTTGAACTGGTTAATCTATCTAAATTGCCTTCAAGAAAAGTTGAGGATAACATACAGGGTAAAAATGTTGAAGTTTACCTCCCGGATCTCCTTTTAAATGATGTGAATTGTTTCATTTCCATGCCTGTTTTAAAGGTTCATGTCATGACCAGTGTCACCTTAAGCATGAAAAACCTGTGGGGATGTTATCCAGACACCATGAGAGGCTTGCATCACAAAAATTTGAGCCGCAAGTTAACTTTGATTACGAAGGCTTTAAACCCTCAGCTTGTCCTTATGGATGCTACATATGCCTTAGACGGTCATGGACCAATGTATGGAGAACCAAAAAAACTGGACATGATACTTTCGTCAAATAACCCTGTTGCAATTGACTCTTTGGGTGCTGCAGTCATGGGAATCCCTCTTGAAACAGCTGAACACATTTCAATTGCAGAAAAAGAAGGTTTGGGCATAACTGACCTTGAAAAGATCAAAATGAATGACGATTGGAGAAAATTCCAGATGCAATTCAGTTCGAACAAAACCTTCATTGACACTTTGTCAGTGCTGCTTTTTAAAAATGAAACCCTGGCTAAACTTGTTATGGATTCACCAGTCACACCTTTGATCTACGGAATAGCCAAACACTTCAGAAATTCTGATGAAAAGAAAGTAGTTAAAGAATTGGAGAAATATTAACTAATTTTAAACTTCATTAAAGAAAACTAATGGATCCATTTTAATTTAGTTGGAATGCATATGAAAGTAATATTAATACGTTCAAGGTCGATAGATTCAGCAGTATTTAAGTTAGCAGAAACTCTATCAAAAAATGGACATTCAGTGACATTATTAGTTTGGGATAGGCAAAATAACCTTAAAGAAGAAAATAAAAAATATAATGTTCATAAATTCTCATTAAAAGCATCTTATGACAAATGGACTGCACTATTTTATCTTCCAATATGGTGGATTTATGAATTCTATTTTTTATTAACCCATAATGCAGATGTTGTTCATACTTGTGATCTTGATACTTTATGGCCTGCAGTAATTGTCAAATTTATCAAAAAATTCAAACTATTTTATATCATATATGATTTTTATGCAGATAATCTCACCAAATTGCCTGAATTTTTAAGGAAAACAATAGCTTTTTTAGAAAAAGGTGGAATAAAGTTTTCTGACACGTTATTTTTGGTAGATGAATCTCGATATGAACAAGTTAAAGGAGCAAAAATAAAAAAATTAGTTTATATCTACAATTCTCCTCAAGAATATTTTCCTATCAAGAAAAAAGCAAATTTAAATTGTGAATTGGTAATATTTTATGCAGGTCTTTTAGACAAATCTAGAGGTTTAAAATATATAATTGCGGCTGTAAAAGAATTGAAATTCACTAAATTAATAATTGCGGGCAATGGTAACTATAAAAATGTTATTGAGAAAGAATCTACATCAAATCAAAATATAAATTATTTAGGATGGCTTAATCATGATGACGTTCTTGAAATGAGTTTTCAAGCAGATGTTCTTTTTGCATTCTACGATCCTGCAATACCAAATAATAAATATGCAAGTCCTAACAAATTATTTGAATCTATGATGTGTGGAAAGCCGATAATAATAAATTCTGAAACAAGTGCCAGTAAAATAGTTCAAAATACTGGTTGTGGGATTACTGTAAATTATGGGGATACTGAATCTATTAAAAATGCTTTGATTAAGCTTCAAAATCCAGATGTTCGAGAAAAACTGGGTAAAAATGGCAGAAAAGCTTATGAAACTAAATATAGTTGGAAAATTATGGAAAAAAGATTAATAAAAATTTACGGATCTTATGAGGTAACTTAATGTCAAAACAGGTACGCATACTTTTTCCGGACCAAATTCACCAGGGAAAGATAACTGGAGGCTTTTTAAGACATTTAACCTGGCTAAATTGGCTTTTAAAGAATTTCAAACTTATATTTTTGGTATTTCTGAAAATGAAGAATATGAAAATAGAGTTGATGAAATTAAGTTGGTACAAGAAAAGAAATATGACAACTTATTGGGAAAAATTAAACATTATTCAGAAGGGCTTTTTTCGGAAAATTACACTTTGATGAAATCCAAAAAAGCTTTCGCTCATGTTTTTGTGGTAGTTTGTTTTTGTTTAGTATTGTTTTTGAGTGCTTTTTTTTGAACCAGTTTATGTTGTTGAAGGTGTGTTGGAAGAATTTGGTGTATTATGTTTAGGTTTTTCTTTTGAGATTCCTCTGAATAGGTTTTAGGAATGGTTTGAGGAGTGAGTGGCGGTTTTCTGTGGTGTTTTTATATGG
>ENA-UOOE01000209-UOOE01000209.1-fermentation-metagenome-genome-assembly--contig:-NODE-209-length-63016-cov-6.837217_pt1 | contig 63016 bp, 65 predicted proteins | sample MGYA00245776_ERZ724021 | MGnify/ENA primary metagenome ERZ724021 (study PRJEB28704, sample SAMN03018321) | fermentation metagenome | biome: anthropogenic terrestrial biome; feature: soil; material... | reverse complement strand
GAAGGCCCAGGGTGACGTTGATCTCGGCCCCACCGGCGTAGTGGAAGGTACGCATGGTCATCTGGGTGCCCGGCTCCCCGATGCTCTGGGCAGCGAGGATCCCGGCCGATTCGTTGGCGTCCATGCGGTGATCGTCGAAGCGCTGATGGGCCTTCTCCAGAAGGGCCTTGATCTTGCTTTCCTCCAGGTCGTACCCGTCGAGGCGGGAGGCCAGCTCGGCGATGACGTGCCTGGAGACCTTCAGGTCGTTCTGGTCGGCCATATCGGTGAGCCTCTCCTCCATGGGGGTGAGCGGCTTGGCCTTGATGACCTCGTGGAAGTCCACCTTGATCTCCGGGGCGGCCTCCACGGCCTTCTTCTCGGACCTCTTGCCCCCTTTCTTGCTGGAACCGACCAGCTTGTGCACGTTGGCCGCCGCGTCATCCGAGAGCCCCAGAGCGGCCAGGTCGCTTGCCGACGCCTCGGCGATGTCGCCTAGGCGGGTGTACTTTGCCAGGAGGAGGTCAATGGTGGCATCCGGGAGGCCGCGGCGGCGAAGCGCGTTCTGCGTATCCTTAAGCGCCATCAGTCATCACCTCCGCTCTCATATTCAGGTTCTTCAAGCTCCTCTTCCTCCACCGTCTCCATGAGGTCCTTCTCCACGGTGGCGTAGCCGACCTGTTTGGTCTCGCCGAACTTGGCAAGGAGGTCGGCCTCGTCGCCCAGCACCTCGGAGAGGATGTCGTCGATGTCCACGGCCTCGCCGTGTACGCTGCGGGTCGGATCGATGCCGTCCTCGCCGTAGTACAGCTGGACGATCATGTCCGCGGTGTTGCGGACGGTGCCGTCCTGCTTCAGCTTGAGGTCCTCCAGGGCGCTGATGAGACGGCGCTGCATGTATCCAGAACGAGACGTCCTGACCGCAGTGTCGACCAGGCCTTCGCGCCCACCCATGGAGTGGAAGAAGAACTCAGTGGGGGTCAGCCCGCTCTTGTAGGAGTTCTTCACGAAGCCCTTGGCCTCGGCGCCCAGGTCCCCCTTCTTGAAGTGGGGCAGCGTCCTGTTCCAGTACCCGCGGGAGAGCCTCTCCCCTCTGACCGCCTGCTGGCCGATGCAACCCGCCATCTGGGACAGGTTAAGCATCGAGCCTCTGGCGCCGGAGCGGGCCATGATGACCGCCGAGTTGGTCATTCCCAGGTGTCGGCCGGCAATCTGGCCGGCCTCGTCACGAGCGCGTCCGAGCACTTTCATGACCTCCACCTCCAGGGTCTCGTCCAGCGAGCGCCCGGGCATCTGATCGAGTATGCCGTCATGGTACGCCTCCACCAGGTCGGAGACCTTGCGGACGGCGTTCTGGAGCGCGTCGTTGATCTGGGCGGTGGCCTCGGCGGGGATGTCCTCGTCGTCGATGCCGGTGGTGAATCCCTTCACCATGATGGCGCCGATCGCCACTTTCGTCACATTGTCCAGGAACTCCCTCGACGCGTCGGAGCCGTAGTCCCGGGTGACCTTGTCCAGGATCTTGCCCTTGAAGGAGCCTATGGCCTTCTCGTCGATGGTGCCCTGGAGCAGTTCGCCGTTACGTATCTTGACGAAGGCATCGAGCTCGCAGTCCTCCTTCTTGCAGGTGGTGCAGTTCTGGCAGATGGATGCCTTGAAGGTCATCCGGAGGTCCTCGGGGAGCACCAGCGAGAACAGCTGGTGGCCGCCCCAGTATTCCTTGCCATCGATCACCTGCGGCTCCGGGAGCGGCCGGTTCTTGACGTTGGCGAGGATGTTCAGCACCTCCTGCCGATCGAACTTGGGGTTCTGGTGGGTGAGCAGGTAGGTCCCGGTGATGTGGTCGTGGATGGCGCCGATGATGGGGCCGCCAAACCTCGGCGACATTATGTGCTCCTGCACCCTCATCAGGATCATGGCCTCGGCCCTGGCCTCGTCGCTCTGCAGCACGTGCAGGTTCATCTCGTCGCCGTCGAAGTCGGCGTTGTACGGCGGGCACACGCACAGGTTGAAACGGAACGTCTTGGACGGCATCACCCTGACGGTGTGGGCCATCATGGACATGCGGTGCAGGGACGGCTGCCTGTTGAACAGGACCACGTCCTTGTCCATGAGGTGCCTCTCCACCACATACCCGGGCTCCAGCCCTTCGGAGATGAGCTCAGCGTTACGCTCGGTGATCTTCACCCTCCGCCCGTCAGGGCGGATGACGTAGTTCACGCCGGGAACGTACACTCCGTTCTGCAGCTCCGGCGCGTTGCCGTTCAGGACCATCTTCTTCAATTGCTCGAGGTTGGTGGGGGTGACGTGCACCGGAACGGTCAGCTCGCGCGCCGCCTCGAAGGGGACGCCGACCTCGTTGATCGACAGCGTGGGGTCGGGCGAGATGACGGTACGGGCGGAGAAGTTGACCCTCTTACCGGACAGGTTGGAACGGAACCGGCCCTCCTTCCCCTTGAGCCTCTGCACCAGGGTCTTGAGCGGCCGGCCGGAGCGGTGTCTCGCAGGCGGGATGCCAGACGTCTGGTTGTCGAAGTAGGTGGTGACATGGTACTGCAGCAGTTCCCACAGGTCCTCCACGATCAGCTGGGGCGCGCCCGCGTCACGGTTCTCGCGCAGGCGGGTGTTGATCCTCAGGACGTCCACCAGCTTGTGCGTGAGATCGTCCTCGGAGCGGTCTCCCGACTCCAGGGTGATGGACGGCCTGACCGTCACCGGCGGCACCGCCAGCGCAGTAAGTACCATCCACTCCGGGCGGCAGGTGTCGGGGTTGATGCCCAGTGGCGGCAGGTCCTCGTCGGGAATGCGTTCCAGGCGCTCCCTCACTTCCTTGGGGGTGAGCTTGTGGCCATCCTCCCGGAAGGTGGTGGGCTTGTCCAGGGTGATCTTCTCCTGGGGCTTTCCGCAGTGAGGGCAGAACGGGTTCTTGGCGGCATCCCTGGCGGCCTCCTTGGCCATCAGGCGGTAGTCGATATAGTCGCCGCCCAGGTCGTCCACGGCGTCCATGGCCTTGGCCTTCTCGGCGGCCTCCTCCTTGGTCATCAACAGGCGACCGCAGGAGCGGCAGGTGGACTGCAGGAGCTTCTTGATCTCCTTGACCAGGCCGACATGGATGACCGGCATCGCCAGGTCGATGTGGCCGAAGTGGCCGGGACACTCGTCGACCTTGTTGCCGCAGGTCTTGCAGCGCAGGCCCGGTTCGATGACCCCGAGGTGGGGGTCCATCAGGCCCATGTCGATCGGGAACCCGTCATCGTCGTACGTGTCGGGCGTGATGACCTTGGTGGCCGACATGCGCCTGATCTCATCGGGTGAGAGGGCGGCGAACCTTATCGACCCTATCCTTTTCGAAACGCCTCGCATCATCTTAGGTCCTCCAGCTGAAGACGCATGACGACTCCAAGTGAGAGCAGCTCGTCCAGAAGCAGTTTGAACGCATACGAGGTCTGGACCATGTGCACGTTGGTGTTGTTTCCGCACACCGTGCACCGGATCGCCCCCCTGCGGTCCATCATGGCGATGTGCCCGCAGTTGGCCTGTCCGCATACGTACAGGTAGGTGCCGTCGGACTCGTCGAGCAGCCGGTCCTTGATGACCATGGCCGCCCCGTGGCCGATCAGGCAGTCCCTCTCCATCTCACCGAACCTCAGCCCGCCCTGTCTGGAACGGCCCTCGGTCGGCTGCCTGGTAAGTATCTGCACCGGTCCGCGGGAACGCACGTGCATCTTCCCCGCCACCATGTGGTGCAGTTTCTGATAGTAGATCACGCCGGTGAAGACGTTGGCCTCGAGCTTCTTGCCGGACCTTCCGTCGTACATGACCTCCTTCCCGGTGTGGCGGAAGCCGTTCTCCACCAGGGACTCGCGGAGCGCTTCTTCCCTCTCGCCGGAGAAGGACGTCCCGTCGACGGCCCTCGCTTCCATGGCGCCGACCTTGCCGCCGATCATCTCCAGCACGTGGGCGATGGTCATACGGGAAGGGATGGCATGGGGGTTGATGACCAGGTCGGGAGTGACGCCGTCGACGGTGAAGGGCATGTCCTCCTGGGGCACGAGCACCCCGATGACGCCCTTCTGTCCGTGCCTGGATGCGAACTTATCTCCCAGCTCCGGCACTCTCTCGTCACGCACCTTGACCTTGACCATGCGGGAGCCGTTCTCCGACTCGGTCAGCATGACCGAGTCGACATATCCGCTCTCGCCGGGGCGGATGGTGACGGACGTCTCCCTCCTCTTCTGCGGAGTGAGGAAGTCGGTCTCCTCCTCCAGGAACCTCGGCGGGGAGGTCTTGCCGACCAGCACGTCGCCGCCGACCACCCAGGTCTCCGGGGAGATCAGGCCGTCCTCGCCCAGGTTGGCATAGGACAGGTCGGCGCGGGCGCCCCTGACGTCCGGGGAGGGGATCTCGAAGTGGTCCTCCTGTCCGCCGGGGTAGCGGCGCTCCTCCGCCCGGTACGTCCGGAGGAAGGTGGACCGGCCCAGGCCGCGCTCCACCGACGCCTTGTTCATCACGAGGGCGTCCTCCATGTTGTACCCGTGGTACGACAGCACGGCGACCACGAAGTTCTGGCCGGCCGGCCTGTCGTTGAAGGAGATGAAGTCCATGGGCTTGGTCTGCACCATGGGCTTCTGGGGATAGTGCAGGATGTGGCCGCGGGTGTCCGGCCGCTTGCGGTAGTTGGTGCAGCTGAGGCCGAGGGACTGCTTGGCCATGCCGGAGCCCATCGTCACACGCGGGGACGAGTCGTGCTCCGGGTACGGCACCATGGCGGCGGCCACGCCCAGTATGCACATGGAATCGACCTCCAGGTGAGTGTGCTCAGGAGTGATTAGCAGCGGAGCGCTCATCTCGCCGCCGCAGTGCTTGCACTGCAGCACCGCATCGGTCGCCTCGGCACCGGGGTTCATCCAGTCCACATCGGTGGGGGACAGCGCCCTGTTGCAGTGCGTGCACCGCTCTGGGGGCTCATAGGGGTCGACCAGGATGTAGGCGTCCTCCTCCTCTTCCGCGTCGATCCACTCCATGGCGCCATCGCGAAGGAGGTCGGACCAGTGGATCTTTCCCTCCCTGACTTCCTCAATGTGCTTGCGCGTGAGGATGGTCCGTCCCTCCTGGACGATGAGGAGTGGGCGGCGAAGACGGCCCTCGTCGCAGTTGATGATGACCTCGTTCATCTCGTCATCGTAGCGGATATTGATCTCGGTGGACAGCAGCCCCTGGCGGCGTCCGGCGCGGATCTCCGACACCAGCACCTTGGGGCTGTCGATCTGGCCGACCAGGTCCCCGTTGACGTACACCTTGGCGCCGCTGCGGACGTCGTCCGCCCTGACCTCGGTGACGCCGCGGTCGCGGAGGATCCAGTGGACATCCTCCTCGCGGAAGCCTTCCGACACGTCGATGATGAGCGCGGCATTCTTCACCAGCCCGCAGTTCTGACCCTCGGGGGTCTCGTTGGGGCACAGGCGGCCCCACTGCGTGGGGTGCAGGTCACGGGCCTCGAAGTGGGGCTGGGACCTCGTCAGCGAGGAGGTGATCCTCCTCAGATGGGACAGCGTGCTCATGTTGGAGGTGCGGTCCAGCAGCTGGGAGACGCCGGCGCGCCCTCCCACCCAATTGCCGGTGGCGAGCGCGTGCAGCAGGCGGTGGGTGAGCAGGTCGGGCCGGATGGCGGAGCTGATGCGCAGGTCCTTCTTCCGGGCGAAGCTCCTCTCCAGCTGGTACTTGAGGTCCTTCATGAGGTTGGTGAAGGCCACCCTGAACAAGTCCTCCATGAGGTCGCCGGACAGCTTGAGGCGCTTGTTGGCGTAGTGGTCCTTGTCATCCTCCTTCCTCATCCCGATGCTGAGCTCGAGGACGTAGCGGGCGATCCTGCCCAGGAAGTGGGCCTTCTTGATGCGGTCCTCCTTGGTGTCGCCCAGGTGGGGCAGCAGCGAGCGGTCGATGATCGACTCGACCTTCTTCTCCCGGTACTCCTTGGCCTGTCCGGTGGCGAACTTGCGCTCCAGGAAGGTGATGGCATCTTCGGTGGTGAATATGCCGTTTGGAGGGTACAGCTTCTTGTCGTGACACTCCTCGATGTTGGCGTACACGATGTTGGCCATCTCCGGAACGCTCACGATGGCGTCGTAGATGTCCTTGTCGTTCTCCATGTCCAGCGCCTTCATCAGGGCCACCAGGGGGATCTGACCGGAGGCGGCGGGGACGGTGACCATGAGGATGCCGTCCTTCTTCTTCTCCACCAGGGTGAGGGCGCGGTAGCCCTCCCTCTGCGAGAATACCTTGGCCACTTCGAGCTGGGTGCCGTAGCGCTCGTTGAACTCGACCATGACCCGGTTGGGGGCGAGGTCCTCCAGGGTGATGAGCACCCTCTCGGTCCCGCCGATGATGAAGTATCCGCCGGGGTCGGCGGGGTCCTCCGCAGCTTCCATGAGCTTCCTGCGGTACTCCTCATCGGACAGCTCACGCTCCTCCTCCATGTTCTCCCGGTGGAGGTTGCAGCGCTTGGAGCGGAGCATGATCGGAAGGTCTCCCAGGTGGACCTTCTCCGGCTCCTTCTCGATGCCGTCCTCTATGATGGTGAAGTCCAGCTCGATGGGGGCCATGTAGTTGATGTTCCTAAGCCTCGCCTCCATCGGCGTCAGGTTGTGAGTGGCCCCGTTGGCCTCCCGGACCATGGGGGTCCCGATGCGGATGGTGGGGCGGGCCTGGGGGTCGATCATGCCCGTCTTCTCATCCCTCCGGCGGCCGACGCGGATCTTGATTATGCGCCCGTCGGTGCGGTCGGGGTCCAGGCTGATGATGCCCCTCTCAGCGTCGTCAGCAGTGACGCGGAGGTTGTCCACGATCTTCTGCATCCGGCTGTTGGGGTTGTCCAGTGTGGAGAGGAAATCGTTGTAGCTGGAAATGTGATGGTTTACGATGCTGCTCTCCTTGAAATATAGGTCTATCAGATCGCGCATGCGTGCTTCACCCCTTTACATCCTTTACTACCAGGCGGTAGACCTCGAACGATTCGGCGGTGGCGCTCTTGCGAACGATCCGTATGATTCGTCCCTCTGCTATCGGGCCGTGGATCCTCTCCAGCAGCTTGATGCAGGCGTCTCCCTTCCTAATCTTAGGCAGTTGGTCCTTGGTTATCCTCAACTCGGACAACTTTTGCTGGACCTCATCCTCGGACATCAGATGATGCTCCGGGACGAGATTGTGCGTTAAAACGTTGAAATCAGATTCGGCCACCTCAAATCACCTCGATACCTTGTGCTGGGCACTCATCGCACTGTGCCAAAGTTATAAAAGACCACCCCGTTGGCTTCCCGACCTTCGTGCCTTCCATTCGTCCTTCTCCTTAAATGTCAGAGCGGGCTCGCGGGGATTTTCGGAGAGTACGGGAAGGCCGTACCCTTTTCGAACCCCGGACCACCTGGTTAAAAGCCAGATGCTCTTTCTAGGGACAGGTCTGCGAGCAGCGCTGTCCTACCTAGCTGAGCTACGAGCCCATGGCAAGCTAACCGGCATTGCAGAAAAGCATGTAAAGCCTCAAAATATATAAAGATTCCCGGTGCCGGCGAACCTTGCTACGGAACCCGAGGCCTCCCCGGCCGCTGCGGCGCCGCATCGTCCGCTATACGTCCAATATTAGTATTGCATCATGTCCGATCGCGCCGGCCGGGGTGATGTAGGGAGAGGCGGTGCATCCTCGGTCCCACTGCCTCGGAGCGCAGCTCCCTCAGCGCCTCGGACGCCAGCCTCCGGGAGGCGACGTCGCTCCTCCCGCTCAGGCGTTCGGCCGAGGCGATGGCCACGGCATTGAGTACCGGGTCCCTCTTCCCAATCTGCCGCAGGGCCCAGCTGACCGCCTTACGCACCAGCTTCCGCTCGTCGGAGGCGCCCGCCTCGATGAGAGGGATGAACGCCTCGAAGTCCGCGTCCCTCGCCTGGCGATCGTGGACGGCCAGGACGGCCATGAGCACGTACCCTGCCCGGCGGACCATCTCCTCCTCCCTCAGCGCCCATTGGGTCGTCTTGGGCCACGCCAGCGGCGTCAGCCGGAGGAGGTTGTTGCACCATTGGTCGCACAGGTCCCAGGAGCGGAGATCAAGGACCCAGCGCTCCGCCTGCTCCTCCGTGACCATCGAGGGATCGCCGACCATGGTGGCGAGCAGACGGGCCTCGTGTATGCCGGTCGACCACAGCGCAACGGATAGTTCGTGGTCCCGGCCCGCCTTTTTGGCGAGCGACCTCAGCTCCGGGATCGTGACGCCCAGCTCCGCCGCCGTCCCATATCGGCGCGCCCCTTCCACCACCTCGGGACGGGACATCCTCCTCATCTCGTCCACGATCTCCCTGGCCCTCGCACCTGCCATGACCGGGTCCATGGCCCCCCATGCCGTTACGGCGATATCCGCCTGTCGGCGAGCAATCTATGTCTATCCCCTGCTGCCAAGTGAATGCGATGAGCGATGCTCCGCCGGCAGAGCGTTCAGCTAGATTGTTCTCCTACGATGACAAGGAGCTCGACAAGAGCGAGGTGGCCATCGAAGAGGCCATGAACGCCATCGGCAGGCGGAAGGTGGCATGGATAAGCATCAGCGGAAAGGCCGACCACACGCTGCTCGAGACCATCGGCGGCCGGGCCGGCGTCGACCCCTACGAGCTCGCCTCCGTGGTGGAGTTCTCCAGGGGAAGGGCCCGGGTGGAGGACCTGGGCAGCGCGGTCTTTGTCATCTGGTCCACCCCCCGAAAGATGGATGGGGACATGGAGGAGCACCCCGCCTACTTCCTGCTCGGGCCTGATTACCTCATATCCGTACAGGATGAGGATGATCATTACGAGGCGGTCATCGGGCGGCTCGGGAACGAGAGGTCCAGGCTTCGCCGGAGCGGTCCAGGGTTCCTCCTGTACGCCATCCTGAGCTCCATCACCGAGGAGTTCTTCGATCGAGTTGAGGACCTATCGGACGCCATCAGCCGACTGGAGGACAGCATCATGGACCGTTCCGGCCGCAGCGCGCTGTCGGAGATCGGTCACATGAGGGACCGCGTGGCGTCCATGTGGAAGGCGGTGCGGCCGCTGCGGGAGGCGGCCGGCGCCCTGTCGGAGCGGCAGAACTCGGTCGTCCGCGCCGGGGAGCGTATGTACTTCGCCGAGCTATTGAGCATCCTCGACCTGCTGCTGCACGAGGTCGACTCGCTCAATCAGATCGTTCCGCAGCTGATCGACCTGTATGAGAACAACACCAGCAGGCAGCTGAACCAGATCGTGAAGGTGCTGACAGTGTTCTCGGTGGTGTTCACCCCTCTCACCCTCATCGCCGCCATCTACGGAATGAACTTCGAGCACATGCCGGAGCTGGAGCACGACCTCGGTTATCCTCTGGCGCTGATGCTCATGTTCCTCGTGTCGGCCTCCATGCTGCTATATTTCTACAGAAAGGGTTGGTTGAGTTCCGAGGAGAAGAGGGATTAAATACGTAAACAAAACTCATCGCCCTACATCGGTGATCATCATGGAATATGAAAAGGTCTGCAGCTCATGCGGCGTCCGGTTGGGAAAAGGAGACGGAATGGCGTTCTTCAAGTGCCCCAACTGCGGAGAGGAAGAGATCGGCCGTTGCCACAATTGCCGCGATCAGGGCATTACCTACACCTGCACCAAGTGCGAGTTCTCTGGACCGTGAAGGTGCCCCCATGGGAAAGGTAGCCGCCGTTTACAACGTCATCCCGGAGAGTCCTGAGATTCCCGTGGAAGAGGTCATGGCACAGATACCCAAGAGCGTCCCTGCCGGCGTCGAAGTGGCCACCATGAACGTGAAGCCCTTCGCCTTCGGCCTCAAGATCATCGAGGTCACCGGCATCATGAACGACACCGAGGGGCTCATAGACAAGTTCGAGGAGTCCCTCCGCTCGGTGCCTCACGTACAGGGCGTGGACGTCGTCACCATAACCCTGGTGTAAGAAGGGTTTTCGGGCGCCCCGCGCCCTTTCTTTTTAACCCATCTCGATAGCGTACCGAGAGGTCTGGTCCCATTCCGCCGTCAGGTCGCTCAGGGAGAAGGCCAGGACGTGGCCGCCCTTGGCGAGGTCGTCGCTGATGAAGTGGAAATGAAAACCAGCCGAGCTCAGGCCCGCCGCGAACGCCGGGGACCACAGCCCCACCAGGGTGCCGCTGATATCGGCATAGCCGTACGTCCTCTGGCCCTCCAGGGCATCGGCCAGGACCGGGTACGGCTCCTCCTGCGCAGGCACGCTGCGCACGGTCATGTTGTCGAAGGTGCCGTGCAGCCGGACCATGAAGAAAGCGTCCTCGGAGGGAAAGGCGTCGAGCAGCAGCGACTCCACCTCCGCGGTGGACAGACGGCCGTCTAGGCCGACGGTGCCGTCGACGTCGAAGAAGGTCACCTGGGCGAAGGAGACCGGAAAGCCGGCATCGACCTCCCTGACCGTTCCGTCCGCCGCGGCCTGATAGCAGCGGCCGTTGATGACGATCATCTCGCCGTCGAGGTGCTCGAAGGTGCCGACTCCCAGATCGCCGCCTTGAAGCAGCTCCCCCGCCGTTCCCATCCTCGAATAGTCGCCGCCGACGATGGCGTCGAGAGTGGAGAACTGGTACAGCCGCTCCCGGTCGGGGGAGGGGAGCATAAGGAAGGTGCCGGCGATGCCGGCCACGACCACCATGGCGGCCACGCCTAGGACGAGGGTGCGGTTCATGATGTTGATATTGCAGCTAATAATATTAATTCCGGACCATCGCCCTCAGGGGTCCAGCAGGTCGAAGCCGGTGCTGGCGTCCCTCACCCGCCTCGCGGAGCAGTCGTCCAGCTCCAGCATGACGACCTCCAGGATGGTCCATACCACCACGCCGGCGCGGGCGCATCCGGCCGCTGCGGCGCCGTCGCGGCCCACGGCCACGTGCGAGTGTAGGGAGGGGCGCCCCTCCCCGTCGGGGAAGATCGTCCCCACGCCAGTGAGCTCGTGCACCCCGGCCAGCTGATGGATTATGGGCACGATCGGACGAGTGTCGCCATCCTCGGGGCCGGCGGTCAGCCTGCTGCCGCCGTCGGCTGCTCCGACCATGATGACGGCCGCGCATCTTATGCCATGCTCCGAGGCGAAGCTTTCCAGCACCTCGTGCAGCACCTCGCCCTGCTCCAGTCGGAGGACGAACACGCGGCCGGGGCGGGCTTCGGAGAACTTCATGATGCACCTAAAGAGGGAAGGGGTTTGGAAGCTCACTCCGGAGGGTTCCGGATGTAGCCTTCCTTCATGAGCAGCTTGGTCTCGCCCCTGGCCCGCCCGATGGCGGTCCTGGCGCGGCGCTCCAGCTCCTCGCGGGACATGGTCACCCTGGCGATGCCGGTCTCGATGGCCTTCATCCCGACCGCCACGGCCTCCCGGACGAACACATCGACGTCATCCATGTTCGGGACGATGTACGTCTCCGACAGCCCGTGGGCCTCGGCGGTATCGGCGATCGCGTGGGCGGCGGCGATGCACATCTCGTCGGTGATGGTCCTGGCGCGGACGTCCAGGGCGCCGCGGAAGATGCCCGGGAACCCAAGGGAGTTGTTGACCTGGTTGGGGAAGTCGGACCGGCCGGTGGCGATGATCCTGGCCCCGCCCTCTTCAGCTTCCCAGGGCCATATCTCCGGGATCGGGTTGGCGGTGGCGAACACGATGGCATCGTCGGCCATTCCCGAGACCCACTCCTTCTTGATGACGCCTGGCCCCGGCCGGGAGGCGGCGACCAGGATGTCGGCGCCCTTCATGGCGTCCTCGATCCCTCCCACCACGCCCGCGGCGTTGGAGTTCTCGCACATGAACCACTTCTCGGCGTGGTGGCCCTTGATGTCATCCCTGCCGGCATGGAGCGTTCCCTTGGAGTCCACCATGACGATGTTCTTGATGTTGAACCCGGCCGCCACCATGACGCGGGAGATGGCGATGTTCGCCGCACCGGCGCCGACCATGGCGACCTTGGACTCGGAGAGCTTCTTTCCGACCACCTTGTGGGCGTTGATGGCACCGGCCGTGACGATGGTCGCCGTGCCCTGCTGGTCGTCGTGCCACACAGGTATGTCCATCTCCGCCCTCAGGCGATCCAGGATCTCGAAGCACTTGGGGTTGGAGATGTCCTCCAGGTTGATCCCTCCGAAGGAGGGGGCCAGGTACTTCACGGTCCTGATGATCTCCTCGGTGTCCTTCGTGGCCAGGCAGATCGGCACGGCGTCCACTCCGCCCAGGTACTTGAACAGCAGGGCCTTGCCCTCCATGACCGGCAGGCCGGCCTCGGGGCCGATGTCTCCCAGGCCCAATACCCTGGTGCCGTCCGATATGATGGCCACCATGTTGCCCTTGCTGGTGTGATCGTAGACCCTCTCGGGGTTCTTCTGGATGTCCTTGCACGGCTCCGCTACGCCGGGGGTGTACCAGATGGCGAAATCGTTGAGGTCGCGCACCGGGCATTTGGCGGTTATCTCGATCTTCCCCTCGTAGAAGGGATGATACTTCATGGCCAGCCTGGCGGGCTCATACGCTTTCTTCAGCATTTCTTCCTCGGACGTCTTATCAACGGGCTTCATGAGCATTACTCCAGGACCCCGGGGACAAAGGTTCACTTTACGGGGACTTTCCGAAACTTACGATTTTATTATTTAACCATTGGGGGGCGAATGCAGTGAACTCACGGGAGAATGTGGACCATTTTCCCGATTTCCTACGAATTCCGCGTCCCTTTGTCATTCTTCGAGCAAACCTGTCCTCTTTTCGAACGATGTCTTTCGATGATGCGGGAACGCTGCCCCGGCTCGAACTCATGCGACGCGGGCCGGAAGCATTTTAGATATAGCCGGGCGGCCTTGGCTCCAACATGAGCAGGGAGCTTCGGGCGGTCATCGTGGACGGCTTCGTCGATGAGCCCGCGTGCCTGGGGGTCCCTCCGTACCTCTCCCCGCAGATTCGCGCGGCGGCCGGGGCGGCCGCCGACGCCGGCGCCGAGGTCAGCTACGTCACCATCGGGCAGCTGCGGAACGGGGCGGCCATACCCAAGGCCGATGTCAGCCTGGTGATGGCCGGCACTGCCGTACCTGGCAAATACCTCAGGGCCATGCCCGCCTCCGGCCGGGAGGTGCGCGAGCTGGCCGGCCGGCTGCCCGGCATCCGGGTACTGGGCGGCCCCGCGGCCTCGGACCCGTCCCATGATGAATGGTATCACGTCCGGGCGCGCCACGACCCCGCCAGGGTGCTGAACGGCCTGCTGCGCGGCGAGGAGCCGTCCGACCGGTGGAGGGGCATCGAAGAGTGGAACCGCTGGCTGCTCCTCGGGGCCGTCGTCTCGACCGAGCATCCGGACTTCCCGCAGCCCCTGATCGCCGAGATCGAGACGTATCGCGGATGTCCGCGCTATGCGTCGGGAGGCTGCTCGTTCTGCATCGAACCGATGAAGGGCGCACCGATCATGAGGGACGAGGAGGACATCATCGCCGAGTGCGCCGCCCTGTGGAAGCTGGGCGTCACGAACTTCAGGCTTGGAGCCCAGACCTGCATCGTATCCTACAAGGCCGACATGTCCGCCGACCCTCCCCGGCCGAACCCTGCCGCGGTGGAGCGACTGTTCGCCGGCATCGCCGCGCTCGGCCCGGACGTGCTTCACGTGGACAACGCCAATCCGGCGGTCATCGCCACCTATCCGGATGAGGCGAGAGAGGTGCTGCGATCGTTGGTTAAGCACTGCACCGGCGGCAACGTGCTCGCCCTGGGCCTGGAGAGCGCCGATCCCGCGGTCAAGGACGCGAACAACCTCAACGCCACCGCCGAGCAGGCGCTGGAGGCCATCCGCATGATCAACGAGGTCGGCGGCCTCATCGGAGAGAGCGGCCTGCCGAGGCTGCTGCCGGGGCTCAACCTCATCATCGGCCTGGACGGCGAGACGCCGCGCACCCTCGACCTCGACCGAGCGTTCCTGGGAGCGGTCATGGACAGCGGATGCCTGCTGCGTAGGCTGAACATCCGGCAGGTCATTCCGGTGAGGAAGGAGTACCGCTCCCCGGTGACGCGCTCGCAGTTCATCCGCTTCAAGGAGGACGTCAGGGAGAACGTCGACCGCCCCATGCTGCAGCGCCTCACCCCGGCGGGGACGGTCCTCAGGAACGTTTACACCGAGGTGAGGGAGGGCAACACCACCTTCGGCCGCCAGATCGGCTCCTATCCGCTGCTGGTCGGTTTCCCGTACCCCATCGAGCTGGGCCGCTTCGTCGACGCGGCGGTGGTGTCATGGGGTCGGAGGAGCATCACCGCCATCGAGCACCCCCTGAACGTGAACACCTGCTCCCTGGCAGCGCTGGAGTCGCTTCCCGGGGTCGGGCGCAAGCGCGCCATCCGGCTGTTCAGGAAGAGGCCGCTGCGCTCGTTCGACGACCTCGCCGCGGCGCTGGACGATCGCTCGGTCGCAGACAACGTCCGGGGACTGGTGACGTTCGACCAAGCGCGATGACGGGGATGCAACCTTTTTATCGCCGCATGCCCTGATTCGGCCGTGGACCCTCTCAGCTACTCCAAGTTCCCGTTCCTCCGCGACGCTGCCGAGCACGTCAAGGACCAGGGCGTCACGCTGGAAGACCTTCTGGTCCATCAGGCCTACCGCGGAGCGAGGGCGCGGGGCAAGGCCCGCGTGATCGACGCGCTGGAGCACGGCGTGGTCCAGCTGCGGCCCATGGCCACCGAGGGCGATCGCCTGGAGGAGGTGCTCTCATACCCCATGGCCAGGATGTACGTCTCCGGCGTGAACGAGCGGTTCCTGACCAAACGCTACGCGCTGGCCGAGGGCGTCACGATGTACGAGCGGCTGGAAAGGGAGGACCTGGACGTGGTGGAGGAGGTCGCGTACCAGCTCGACGTCGCGGCCAGCCGGGACGGCGAATCGCTGAGGATGCACTTCTCCGACTACCTGAAGTACACGTCGCGCATGCGCAGCAAGGAGTGGAAGCTCGTCAACACCGAGGTGAAGAGCGGCCACGTGTCACTGTCCCAGCTGAAGTTCGCCAGGGTCTTGCAGCAGGCGCTGCAGGACCGGCTGGAGAGCGAGCTGCCGCTGCCGGTCGACGAGACCATCCTGCGCGCGCTGGAGGGCGACATCCGCGAGCTGAAGGACCGCACCGTCCTGATGCGCGAGAGATACAAAGCAGAGGACTTCGGGAAGGTCAGCGTGGACAACTTCCCCCCGTGCATGAAGCACTTCATCGGCATGGCCCAGGCCGGAGAGAACCTTCCTCACTCGGCCCGCTTCGCGCTGGTGTCTTTCATGCACCACATCGGGCTGTCGGCCGAGGAGATCCTCAACCTGTTCTCCGTCTCGCCCGACTTCGATGCCTCCAAGACCAAGTATCAGATAGACCACATCACCGGCGAGACATCGGGAACGGAATATACGCCTCCCGAATGCACCACCATGAAGAGCTATGGGATCTGCTTCGAGCCGGACTCGCTGTGCGAGAATCCCAAGGCCAAGGTGAAGCATCCCCTCAGCTACTACCGCCTCAAGAACCGCCCGATGCGGCGGCCTACGGGGGCACCATCTTCCAGATCTTCAGGGCCCGCTGCACCGCAGTGATGTTGCCGACTATGGCGAACCATAGCATCACCAGCTCGAACGCCGACAGCGACACCGGGCCGAGGACGACCCAGCCGTCGGAGAACAGCATGAACGCCATCTGCAGCAATGGAGCGATGGTCAACAGGACGACGCGGTCGGCCCGCCCTAGCAGTCCGGAGTACAGGCGGCCCGCGCCGATGGCCTGGCACTGCGTTCCCATGTAGCTGGTCATTAGCACTCCGATGATGGCCAGGATCCCGATGTAGGGGTCGCACCACGCGCTGAACGCCACCGCGGCGATCATGACGACGTCGGCATAGCGGTCCAGGACGTGGTCCAGGAGGTCACCCCGCCGGGATGCCTTCCCGGTCAGCCTCGCCACCTTGCCATCGAGGGCGTCGAACAGGCCTGAGAGGATCACCAGCGCCGCGGACAGCGGGAGCAGCAGCGGCCACCGCCCAGGACTGAGGATGATCGCCGCCCCCGCCAGGAAAGCGAGGACGAAGGCGATCCAGGAGACGGTGTTGGGGCTGAACCGGGTCAGGGACCTGGCTATGGGCTCAAGGATGAACTCCACGCTGTCCCGCTTGGCATCTAGAACCAGCTCATCACCTCATCGCTCCAGTCCACATGCCCCACCGCGTACTTCTCCCTTTCTCCGGCCAGGACCTCCTCGATGGCTGCGGCCGTCCCCTCGGCCGACAGATGCGTGGTGTCGATCTCCGCGACCTCCGCGTCAGAGTCGACCGCTTCCACCAGTATGACGTCGCACCCCTCGGCCTCGATGTTCTCCCGTATCTTCCGGTCCGACCATCCGCGGGACCGGAGGCGGTCGGCCAGCACCGACGGGCGGCATCGCAGGACGATCACGAGGTCCACCGACAGGAAGTGGGAGAGGTGGCCGACCAGCACCGCGTCGCCTTCGGGCAGCGAGCTCCGCACGACCTCGTCCAGCTCATCGGTGTCGACCTCCAGGCTGTCCCGCTCCCGGTCCAGGACCGTGGACACTTTGCCTTGCCGGACCAGGTCGGAGAGCTCGATCACCGTCCAGCCGCCGGAGCGAAGAAGCTCTCCGGCCGTGCTCTTGCCCGTACCCGGCGTCCCGGTGAGCGCAACCAACATACCGGACGTTAGGCCGAGGAGCGAAAAATACTTTGCTCGCCTGCATCAGGAACGACGTTGTCCCATCTGCGGCCTTGTACCTCCCGGAGAACGCCGGCACGTGGCCGGGCTTCCGGAAGAACATCCCCGCGGACCTTGCTCCACACCACTGGATATGATATGATTTTCTGACGGGTATTAAAGAAGTGGTTGAGCATGCTACCAATATCGATTCCTATAATGGAACGCAGACCGCTAACCTGGCCGTGGGCGCCGGCGGCCTTCGGCACGGTGATCACGCGAGGCGTTCGCGCAGGCCGTCGATGAACGCGCTCCTCGATAGCGCGTCGGCGTGGTATGCCGCCACCTTGCGGCGCAGGGTGGCGGGGCAGTGGGCCGTGAACTCCACTCCATGGTCCACGTCCATGAGGATCAGCTGCTCGGCGGGGGCCAGGCCGAAGCATCTGTCCTCTCCGTTCAGCACCGACGAGACCTCCTCGAGGGAAACGTGTCCGGAGCCTACCTCGATCAGGGCGGCCACCATGCGGCGCACCATGTTGCGCAGGAACTCCCGCCCCCGGACGTCGATCACCATCGCTCCGCCGTCCTTCACGACGTGGAACGAATCGATCGTCCTGACGGTGGGGCGGCCGTCCGGCCGGCAGAACCGCTTGAAGTCATGGCGGCCCTCGAACAATGCCGCGCATTTGGCCAACAGCTCGACGTCGAGGCCGTCGGACGGGAGCAGATAGCGGTACCATCGCTGCCTGGCTCGTCTCGCCGAGAACGTCTCCGGCACTTCGGCCCATGCGTAGAACAGCACGTCCGGGGAAGCGGCGTTCAGCGCCTTCAGCAGCGCCGCCCGATCGAAGGAGGTGTTGAACGCTGCCACGTTGCCGAGCGCGCTCACCCCCCGGTCGGTGCGGCTGGCGAAACGCAGGTGCGACGATGAAGCCGATTCTATGGCGCCGATCTTTCTCAGCGCCTCCATGGTCTCCGATTCCACCGTCCGCACGCAAGGCTGCCGCTGGGAGCCCATGAACAACCTGCCGTCGTATGCCAGCTTCACCGCCGCGTGCCAGACCACGGCAGGATTAAGTAGGAATGCGCTCTTAAGCCCTCCGACATGCCGGCCTACAGAGTGGTGCTGATCTCCCCGATGCACGAGGGCAATGTAGGCGCGGTCGCGCGGGCCATGGCCAACTTCGGGTTCAGTGAGCTTTTCATGGTGGACCCATGCGCCGTGGGCGACGAGGCGTACAAGCGCGCCAAGCACGCCGGCTACATCCTGGACGGCGCTACGGTGACGGCAACTTTCGAGGACGCGCTGAAGGACTGCTCACTGGCGGTCGGCACGTCGGGCATCATCACCGAGGGGGAGAAGCACTTCGCGCGCATACCGGAGACGCCTCGCGCCTTCGCCGAGAAGGTCAAGGAGCATGAGGGCCGCATCGCCCTGGTGTTCGGCCCCGAGGACCTCGGCCTGACACAGGAGCAGCTGGAGCGATGCGACCTGCTGGTGCACATCCCCTCCTCCGATGACTACCCCACCCTCAACCTCTCACACGCGCTGTCCATAGTCCTCTATGAGATATTCCAGTGCGGGAGCCCCATATCGCTGCCGAGGCCGGCCTCCATGGAGGAGAAGGAGCTGCTGTTCGGCTTCTTCCACCAGCTGCTCGAGGCCGTGGACTATCCGGAGTTCCGACGAGAGAAAACGGAGATCATGTTCCGCCGCATGATGGGACGAGCCGTTCCCACCAAGTGGGAGTTCTTCACCATCATGGGCGTGTTCAGCGACGCGGTCAAGGCGGCCTCGGGCAGGAAGCCGGGGCGGATCTGATCAGCGGCGCCGGGCGAACGCCAGCTCTTCCACCGTGCGGTCCAGCTCGGCCGCGGCGCCGCTGCGCCGTCCTTCGCGACGAGGTCCCTCGTGGATGCCGGTAATGACCGCCATGACCCGGATGCTGTCCCTGAACGACGGATCCACCCTGGCCCCGAAGATGACCTGGGCGCGGGGGTCGAGCTGTTCGCTTATCCCGTTGAGGACCTTGGTCACCTTCTTGGTGGTGAGGCCCGAGCCGCCGGTGATGTGGATCAGCGCCCCGGTGGCGCCCTCGTAATCCACTTCCAGAAGAGGATTGCTCAGCGCGTCCTGCACCGCCCCGTCGGGGTCAGTGCTCTCCCCGAACAGGATGGTGGAGACCCCGCGGTGGCCGATGATGGTCCTGAGGTCCGCATAGTCCAGGTTGACCAGGGAAGGGAGAGTGATCGCTTCCACCAGGCCCTTGATGACCTCGGAGATCAACTGGTCCATCACCGCCAGGCCCTGGTCCACCGGCAGGTTCGCGACCATGTCCAGCAGGCGGTTGTTGTCCAGCAGGAGCATCATGTCGGAATGCTCGTTGAGCTTCTTGATGCCCAGCCTGGCCACCTCCATGCGCCGGCCCCGTTCGAACTCGAACGGCGTGGTGGCGATGGATATGACGATGGCGCCGGTGCGCTTGGCCTGCTTGGCGACCACGGGCGCGACGCCCGTGCCGGTCCCGCCGCCCATGCCCACCGTGATGAAGGTGAGGTCGCTGTCGCGAAGAATGTCGTTGAGGGGCTCCAGCGCATTCTCCATGCACTCCTCGCCCACGTCGGGGAGGCCTCCCGCCCCAAGCCCCCTGGTCAGCCCTGCTCCGATGAGCAGCCGCCTATGAGAATTAACGGTCTGGAGATGGCTCTTGTCGGTGTTTATGGCCACCGTCTCCACTCCCTGGATGCCCATGGCCATCAGCCGGTTGACGCTGTTGCATCCCCCTCCGCCGCAGCCGATCACGTGGATCCTGAGCTGGGCGCACTCCTCGCTCATCTCGATGCACGAGTCCTGTGAACCGACCATGTCTACGGAGCGATGACTAATGCATCTCCTCCATGGCCCGGGTTATCCTCTTCCTGGTGTACTCCCTGACGGCATTTCGGATGGCATCGTCTATGGATATCGAGTCCCCGTCCTTGACCAGGCATTCCAGCTCGACAACGTTGCCCTTGGGAAGCTCCACCATTACCCGCTCGATGTGATCGGGAGCGAAGTGGGTATCGACGAAGCTGTCTATGGCGGCGCGTATGGCATCCGATATGGTAGGGTACTTGCCGTCCTTGACCAGGCTGTCGAGGGCGCTCACTTTGTCGCTCGGGATTCTTATGGTGATCCTTTCAGTTTCGCTCATGTCAAGCCTCTTTGGGCTTTGTCCGACGATAATTATCTTTTTGTCGGACAAATGTCATAATGCAATCAAGGGTATATAACATTTAATGCCAGAATGCATTGTTTACTTCGTGTTGTTTTTTTCACTGGGTTGCGTCAGACGTTAAGGAGATATCCAACTTTCTGAGCCCAGATAAATAGTCACAGATACATTTTTATCTCATCATGAGTTATAGCCTACTTATAGGCTACAAATAGGCTATTGAATGTCCAAAAAAGGAAAGCTCGTCTTCAGAGAGATCGTCTTCGAGGATGTTTTAGTAAGGACAGTGGTCAGTAACAACAAGACGAGTGGAAAGGTCCAGTTGCCTAAGGAATTGGTCGGAAAAAACGTGTATGTCGTGGTGGTGAACGATGCCGAGGTCAACGAAGAGTAAGCAATCCTCCATTTCTGAATGGAAGACGTCTAGGGTTAAGAAGGAAGAGACAAACGACATCGTCCAGTTTTTGCTGCCACAGTTAAAAGATGTCGGTATTGAAAAGGAATATTGCAAGATTGATGTCACAACTGAAAGCAGCGGTAATAAACGTGGAGATATCTGGATCTCTCTTGTTCCTCAATCTGATAGAAAGTTCGAGAAAAAAATCATTTGCTTGATTGAAGCGAAGCATCGTAATTCGACCACAGGCGATATAGATTGGCGAGACGCGATGAGCCAGGGTAAAGAAAAGGCTCTACGGCAAGGACTGAAGTATTATGTCGTTACGAATTGCCGTTCGGACACGAGATATTACAATGTAGGCAACGATGAAGAAGTTGCATGCGATGGGAAAATCCTAACAAAGCCTGTGGGTTTTGATATCCTTAGAAGGATCCAGTCTCAAGTTCGATCAGACAATTCGTCAGTAGTCTATAAATCATCTCAACCCACCCAATCGGTTTCCGAGGCAAAATTTAGGGCAACGCTACAACAGCTGGCAAACATATACAGGTCAGCCGGGCTGAAGAAAGGTGATGAGCGAATCGACCCCACAGTCAGCTTTGTCGTCATTAAGTACATATCTGAAAAGGAGAAAGAGGATAGAACCTTAGATCCAGTAATTAAATTATGGAACGATTTTGAAGATATTGCAGTGGGCAAAAGGGTGGGGGATCTCAAAGCGGAGTTCCAACAAAACAATCAACTAATCTGGGGAGATAAGAGCGAGTACCGTAACAACATTTATAGGGATTTTAAGGACCTGATATCCTTCCCTCAAAAACTGACAAGCGCGCATTTTAAAAGCATATATCTGGAACTGAAGGAGTATACGTTCCATGGTGCAAACTTCGACCTATATGGCTCGATCTACGAGGAGTTTGCATCTCAAACGAAGAAGAAGGAGTTTGGAGAATTCTACACTAGGCGTCATATCACTGGCGTCGTAGCTCGTCTTCTATTGCGGAACGAGATCAACCCGAAAGATTTGAAAATTTGCGATCCGGCATGCGGCACGGGAGGATTTCTCACAGAGGCGTTCAAGACCTTGACAACAAATTATTCGACCCACGGAAAACTGAACAGGAACGTAATAAAAAACCTGAGAGAAGAAGTCTTTTGGGGATTCGATAATGATGAGAAATCGATAGCGAGAACGAAATTAAACATGTTCTTAGCAGGCGACGGCCACATTCATATGAATGAGGTTGAAGACTCCCTGCTGGAGTGGGAACAGGAAATCGGCTGGACGGAAAACACTTTTGATTATATCATGACGAACCCCCCCATGGGGCAATATGAGGGCAGCGCAGCCGTAGAAAATTTTGATTTTACCAATGAAAAGAGATATGAATTGTTGTTTACTGAAAAAGTGATAAGAGCTACGGCGCCAGGTGGGGAGATTGCTATCGTATTAAATGATGGTGCATTAGAGACTCCTTCAAGGGAGGGCTTTAGGATAAAGCTATTGAAGTCTTGCGACATTAATGCGATAGTCTCTCTGACAAGATTTGCATTTGCCCCGTATACTAAGGAGAAAACATACTTGGTCTTCATGCAAAAGAAACAGGACGGGGAGGCGGAGATCCAGAAGCACCCGATTTGGAACTACATTTTAGATTACGACGGGTTCGCAAACAGCGATAAGAGGTTCAAGACGAAGTATCATGACGATATTCCAGAACTCGAGGAGTTGTTCCCGGATGCCGTAGACCTAGCAAAGGCATATTCGGAAGAGGGAGGACCTTTCGAAACAAACCGTGGAAGATTCGAGAGGGCGGTGAATGAGCGTGAAATTGGTGAGTCTCTCTGGGGTAAGAAATGCGGATTTGTGGAGATGTCGCGGATTAACGATAGCAATTATCACAACCTGTTAAGCGAGTATCATTTGAGACCGCTCACATACGAAGAAATAGACGAGGCAACGTTCAATCGAAGATTCGATGAGATCTTAACCGAAGTAAAAAAGCTAGGTGAGAATGGAGATGAACGTGAAAGTGAGGAGGGCTCAGGAGATGTCGCCCAGACCCTGTAATCAGAACTCAAATGAGAAAATCGGTGATATGTTCCGATTCCTTGGCGGCAACAGCGGATTAACTGAGGAGTTCCTATATAATAACCAGCCAAAAATCGACGAACCCATTATACCAGTGCTCACGGGGTCGTCCGATGTTACCGTACCATTCGGTTATGTATCGAAAGATTGTTTGTTAAACGAGCGCAAAGTCCGCTTCTATTCCGGCCCGTCCATAGTCGTCGTAAGGAAGGGAAAAGCGGGTAAAATGATGGTTGTAGACACTGGAGAATTTGCAATAAATGACGATGTCTATGCCATGAAGTTGTACGACGAATGGATTGATAAAATTGATTTGGACTGGTTCGTGCATCAATACCAATCTTTATTCTACAATCTATCGACATCAAAAAGCGATAATGCCACATTCAATAAGGAGTACGCAGAGAAGCAAGATGTGATGATTATCGATAGTACTATTCAGAAGAGGATTTCATCCAATCTGAAGAGAATGAAAGCGATAAAGAATCATGTCGGTAAAATTCAGTTGGAATTGCTAGACCTTGTCAATAAGAACATTATCGTCTCTAAAGCTTCGGCCGTGCCTCTTGATAAGGTAGTTTATTTCGAAGGTGGAAATCCTGGCCTGACGGACGAGTTCGTCTATGATAACCAGCCGCACTCTGAGTCCGACACCGTGAAAATTTTATCCAGCGCAACTTTAGATGATAACCAGATGGGCGAGATCTCAAGAGATGCAAGGCTTGGCAGTCAGACTTTTAAAATTTTTAAGGGCCCCTGTATACTGGTTGCCCGAAACGGCTACGCCGGTACAATGAGGTATGTCGAAGGTGAGTTCACTACCAATGACCATGCATATGTTATGATGCTTAATGACGCATGGAAGGACAGGGTAAACCTTAGATGGTTTGCATATAGGTTTCAAACACAATTCTACAATCTAGTCTCATCCAAGAGTGATAACGCGACATTCAATAAAGAGTACGCTCAGAGGACAGAAGTCCAAATTCCAGAGAAATCCATCCAGGATAGGATTGCTGAAAGACTAGTAGCTGTGGAGACGGTGACTAAGAATCTCAATGTGATACGGAAAAAAATCGAACAAATAGAAAGATGCACGGTAAAACACTAAGATTGCTGTAACCTGGTCGTCAATGAGCAGACCTATAGATTATTTAGAATAGCACCATTGAATCAGATCGCCCCACCCATTATCGAATGGTAACTCCAGCCCAGCCGCCTGTGCTGGCGTGTGCCCATTCAAAGTAGTGTGCGGCCTCAGGAAGTTGTATTGAATCACGAAGCCATCAAGGGCGTTAACGGCTCCCTGGGAGCTCTTGAACCACCTGGTGATCTTCATTCGCTCCTTGAGGGTGTTATGGAACCGCTCGATTATGTTGTTCGACAGTTTGCCCTCCCTGGCCCTCAATCCAGGCTTCTTGATGTACTTGCACTCGCCCAGGTGGACCTTGTTCCAAAAGTTCTTGGTGATTCCCTTCTCGTAGACGCCGCAGCCATCGGTCACTATTAGCATAGGCGATCTCCCACCCACGGCCTTCTTAGCGCCCATGAAGAACCGCTTGGCGTCGGGAACGTTCCTCCCTGGCGTGAGCATGCCCATGAAGACGTACCTCGTCGCGTAGTCGATGCCGTCCCAGAAATATTGCCAGTCGCCTTTGACCTTGATCATCGTCTCGTCACAGTGCCATGAGCTCACTGCGAACGGCTCTAACTTGGCGATCAGGGACTTGACCTTTGGGACGTACTTCTGTATCCACTTCCAGACGGTGACTCGGCAGACGTTTACTCCGTGGCTCCTCCAGATGTAGCGACAGATCTTGGCCAACGAGAGCCCGTCGAAATACAGCTCCAGCGAAGCAGAGACGATCCGGGCACTGATGCGGGCATACGGGAACGCTCCATCGTCGCAGAAGGTCTTTCCGCACTCCAAGCAACGATAGCGCTGCTTGCTACCGCTCTTCCCCCACTTCACCACCTTATGGCTGTTGCAATGCTTGCAACCGACCTTGCCGTTATCGGTACGCCCGGCGAAAGTCTTATTCGGACTAAGTCGTATAGTGTTCTTTGGGGCTCTGATACGCACAATATCAGTTCTCCCGACTGGACGGGGGTTGCAGCCCCCGATCCAGTCACTCAATCGGGTTTGTTTTAACCGGTTTCCTTCTTCTCTTCCATTACTACCACTTTGACGGTACGGCCAGCGTATTTCTTTAGACCGTATATCCGGCCATCCTCGCTCACCTGGCCATCGACCACCACAGCGGCATTCTCGATGGTCACTTCCATGGCTGTTAGTTCCTGATAAGGGGCTAATCGCACCCTTATCATACCCTAATGGGGTGTGTAATATAAAATAACTATTGGTGGATAGACCGAAGTTCTCTAGCTCGTGTTGGAGGGTTGTGTCGTCAAAAATTGTGAGCTTAAGCTGATCGAATGTTTTGAGGAGTTTTCTAATGGCTTATGCTGCCTTCGGTGGGAACTTTTTATTAAGGTCGCGACTAACCAACCGGTAACCATCTTGATCGCCACCACGGTGGCGATCTATACGCCAAAAAATTAAAAAATTGTCACCCATAGTATCGCACTCGGGGCAGATACCAACATAATCGGGATTCCTTCCAACCTCCCGGCACTCCTTACAATATGAGAAGATGATCTTGTACAGCCGCCCTTCGAAGTCAGCACTTCTGAAACCCCTCAGGTCTCCACTAAGCTCGTGCCCTTCGTAGCCCCAAGTATTGTCCGCAATCGCCCTGATCTTATTCTGGGCTTTCTTCCTCAGGGAGCCGTCCAGACCGTTCAAATCCTTCAAAAAATCCGGATGGACGACTGCATTGTATGTTTTGCTCATTCTAAGACCTTGTCGAGCGGAATGAAGGATGACCTTGATGAGCACTCGACCCTCGCCTTTAATGACTCCCTTGAACCCTTAGAGCTAAGGATCTCGAGGGTATGCTTCCATCCGATGGGCAGTTTAAACTTTTTCTTCTCAAAGGCGGCGGGCATGGGCTGAAGAATGCTGTAATAGGGTGGAAGATCGTGAATCCTGTACGCTTTGCCACCCACCTCAACCTTCATCTGGTGTGTCATCTCCCTCAGTTCTTTACTAGTCTTGTCAGAGACGAATGAGAGGATGTCCTCAACAGGCGTAACGACATCGTTGTTTAGCGCATACAGCTCCTTCATCGACTCAAGTAACCTCTTCCCCTCAAGCGTTAGCTTTGGATCGAAGTTACGTGTAACATAGCCAGCATCGATTAGGAACTCAATGTCGTGGTATATGCCAGTGGCCAATGGGCCGTCCCTGTCCTTTAAAAACTCATAATCCAGACCACCAATCTTCTCCTCCTGCATTCTGGCTTCTGCTAGGAAGGCGGTCTTTTGGACTTTCCATCGGTCAGGCGTCTTTGTTCCCTCGATGCCTCCGATGATGCGTAATAGCAGTAGGACCCTAGGCTCTGCTAGAGAGTGTGTCATTATATTACCGTTAGCGCATACAAAACCTAGTTATTAGAGTTTAAAGGTTTCGCACAGGTCATTGTGATCAATTCGGCCTCTCGCAAACGTCAATATACTTGCATTTTGTACAAGTGAGTGGATTCTGGGTGAAGGTGAAGGTTTCCTTTTTTTTCGGCACTTTGCACGTTTTATCTGTATAGAGTAGTTTCAATTCCTCGACATCTCGCTTCATCCGCTCAAGGCACTGTTCAAGTAGTTCGGAATCCCCCATGAGTTCGATTGGCTCTTCATCAAGATGATTGAGGTTGATCGTCCTACCAGTTATTTTTTCGGGAGATAAACCAAGCGAGTGCTCGCAGAATAACACTTGCGCAGCTAGCTGAACGAGAAAATTATCTGAATCGTGATTACCAGTCTTCCAACTGATGACGTTGTACATGCCATCCTTGTCGAGATAGACGAGATCTGGGGAACCGTATCCCTTAAAACCGTCAATCCTAAATTCCCCATATGATCGAATTTTCTCCCCGTGATCTATGAAAACATCGTCCGGTCTTTGCCTTACTGCCTCTGCCATCTGTGGCCGCTCTGGCAACTGTATAAAGGCTTCAAGTAGCTCTTGCACCCGCCTCTCTGCAACCTCAATGTTTTCCTCACGGTCGTTTGGTGAGATGCGACCCTCATGGACCTTCTTCCCTTCGATGTTGCGTTCGAAGGTATCTATCCCAATCTGGATTAGTTCCTCATCGTTCAGATCCTTCTGGGCCTGACAGTGCCTAAAATACACCGCCAAAGTTTCATGTATGACGCTCCCGACCTCGATCGCATAGGAACTTAGCCCCCTGAGTTCCTCGATCTCCATCCTCTTCTTTTTTGGAAAGGCGAGCCAGTCGATTGGCATTTTCTCAAGATAATACATCATCAGACATTTGTTGTACGGATATAACTTGCTCAACGACCAGCCTAGAGAATAATCCCTATCGGAGAAAGGAATTGGCCTCAACCCCACCCCTTTAATCATGTATAGGACATTGAGATTTAGTTTTTTTAATTTTTGCTATTTCAATTAAGTTAAATTCATCAAACTGTCAATTCGAATTGCTGTTTTCATCATACCCAGTGATAGGGGTGTGACATCTCACGCATCTTTTCCACCCTGACCACACTTTCGTTCCGCATACCGGGCATCTGCCAATAACCTTGATCGCCTTCAATTCCTCGGCAGCGTGTTCAACCACTATCAGGTTAAACGAAAGGCATATGGCCGAGATTAAGGAGTTGTACATGATTATCGAAACGATTTCTTTTGTTATCTGCCATGCTGTTACTTGTAGACTGCATCTGCGGTTGATGCATAAATGATCTTCAAGTTTCTTCTGCTCCAGACCGACAACGACAGTTAAGATATGGTCGCCAGTTTCAAGCGTGACGGATTCGCATCGTAGCCATAAAAGACCAGCGTGCGGTTTCATTCGTCAAGTAGATGGAAAGAGACATATCCTAATCGTAGACAGAATCATCGAGCCGAGTCATGTCGCTTTAAGTAAGGGAATTGGTCGGGGAGGTAGATAGTGGCGAGACCTAGGTTAAGGAGGAGCATACTGCCTAATATGCATCAATAGCATCCCGCCCTTGGAGCGGTGGACCTTCTCCAACTTCCCCACCAATTTTGAATTCTACCGCTCCTCCCTGTCCCCATGTGTTGAATTGCTTAAGAGGAACTAGTCGCTCATTCTCCAAACATCTTCTTTCGCCATGGATCTGCCCATCCTCGATTTGCCAACTTATGCTCTCATCATCTGGACGATTAATAAAATGAGGTAATTTTAATAATGTCTGACAGTTTGTTATTTCCCTGATTTTTTGCACTCTTAACACATGAATTTTAGCTGTTTTCTCGGGTATTTTCTGGATTATTACATGAAATAAGAATTTACTGGATATTGAGATGTCCGATTAGGCCATCGATGAATGACATTGGACCAACACGAAGTAAACAATGCAATGCCAGAAGGAGTCCCGGGTGGACGGCGGCCAGAACATGGTGGTCTGACACATGGGATGACGTCGTCGACCTCTCCGGCCCTGTAGAATCCATGCGCCGCGCTCCTTCCGACGCCGTGCCTGCCGACCCGCCAACTGACCGAAAGATATATCCTACGAAATCTCAGGCCACCTTAAAGGGATATGGCGCCCAAGGATAAAGCTATATAAAGGCATTTAAATACCTTGGGCGGTGACGTGGTGGCCAATATGAAGATAGAGAACGTGGTGGCGTCCACCGCGCTGAGGGGGGACTTTGACCTGCAGGCGATGGCCCTCGCCCTGGACGGCGCGGAGTATGAGCCTGAGCAGTTCCCCGGCCTCATCTACCGGTTGAAGGAGCCGAAGACCGCCACGCTGCTCTTCCGCAGCGGCAAGGTGGTGTGCACCGGCGCCAAGACCGTGGACGACGTGAGAGTGGCCATCCGGAAGGTCGCCAGGGCGGTGGAGGGCATCGGAGTTGAGGTGGACCTCGACCCGCCCGTGGTGGTGCAGAACATCGTCGCCTCGGCCGACCTGGGGCAGGAGATCGATCTCAACGCCATCGCCATCTCCTTCGGCCTGGAGCGGGTGGAGTACGAACCGGAGCAGTTCCCCGGCCTGGTGTACCGCCTCCAGGAGCCGAAGGCGGTGCTCCTGCTGTTCGGCTCCGGCAAGCTCGTGTGCACGGGCGCCAAGGAGCCTCGCATGGTATTGGAGGCGGTGGACAAGGTCACCGAAGACCTCAGGGCGGCGGGATTGCTACGCTGAACGTTCCGATACTGGACGACCACATCCATCTGCAACCCGACGGCCGCGGGGTGGAGGCGGCGGCCGATTTCTCTCGGGCGGGCGGCACGCATGCCATATTGGTCCATAGCCCATATCCATCGGTCCCGATCGTCAGGGGCAGCGATTTCCAGACCTCCTACGACGTGACGCTGCGCCTTGCCGACGCAGTGAACGCTTCTCGAACGGCGAAGGTGTTCGCCGCGGTGGGGCCTTATCCCGTCCTGCTGATCGGGCTGTCCGAGAAGCACGGCCTGAAGCGGGGCGTGGAGATCATGAAGGAAGGGATGGATGCCGCCCAGCGCATGGTGCTGGAGGGAAGAGCGGTGGCCATCGGCGAGGTCGGTAGGCCGCACTTTCCTATCAGCGAGGAGCTGTGGGCCGCGTCCAATGACATCCTCGCCTACGGAATGGGGCTCGCCCGGGAGGCTTCCTGCCCCGTCATCCTGCACACCGAGACCGGCACGCCGGAGGTGATGGCGGAACTCGCCGCCATGGCCGACCGGGCAGGGCTGTCGCGGGACAAGGTGGTGAAGCACTACTCGCCTCCGCTGGTGGGTCCGGACGAGGACCACGGCCTCGTTCCGTCGGTTCTGGCCAGCCGGGATGCGGTGCGCACCGCCCTATCCAAAGGGGACCGCTTCCTCATGGAGACCGACTTTCTGGACGACCCGGCGAGGCCGGGCGCGGTCATGAACATCAACACCGTGCCGAAGAGGACCAGAGCGTTCCTGGAGTCCGGAGCGATGAGCGAGGCCGCCGCCTGGAGGATACATAAGGAGCTGCCGGAGAAGGTCTACGGGATCGTCATCGAGGCGCCGTGATCATCTTCGTATGGCAAAGTCATCGAACTGCCCGAGCGGCTCTGACCACTTGATCTCGACGCTATCCACCCGGGCCGAGGGGTGCTCCTCCCGCAACTGACGGACCACCTCTTCGATGTCGGCCCTCTCTCCTTCGAAGACCGCCCCCACCGACCCGTCGCTGAGGTTGCGGACCCACCCGGTGACGCCCCGCCGTTTGGCGAAGTCCACGGTGTATGCTCGGAAATACACTCCCTGGACCAGTCCGTGGAATCTCGCCTCCGCTCTCACCATCATGAGACTGGCCATCGACCCGGGGGGATAAAGAGCTTATCTCGGACGCGCCATGCTGGTCAATATTATTTAATACCTAAAATCACGATTACGCGGTTCAAGGGATGCACTATGAAATCTTTGGTCGAGGAAGCCCTGGCTAGAGAAAGCGCTGCCACTCCCCAACGGGGGCCCGCGCCATCTGCCAGACCGTCATTTGAACAGCCCAGCGATGTCGACGCCGATCTCCTGGCGATCCTGCAGAAGCTCAGAACGAACGTCAAGATCATCGGTTGCGGCGGAGGAGGCTGCAACACCATCGACCGTATAGCTCAGGAGGGCATCATCGGTGCGGAGCTATATGCCGCCAATACCGACGCGCAGCACCTTCTGGCCGTGCGGGCGCAGCACAAGATCCTTCTGGGCCGCCGCTCCACTCGCGGGCTGGGGGCGGGAGCGCTCCCGCAAGTGGGAGAGGAAGCAGCCAAGGAGGCCGAGGATGAGCTCCGCAAGGCGCTCTCCGACTCTCACATCGTTTTCGTCACCGCCGGCATGGGCGGCGGCACCGGCACCGGCTCTGCGCCGTACGTCGCGAAGCTCGCCAAGGACATGGGCGCCCTGACCGTTGCGGTCACCACCCTTCCGTTCAGGGGAGAGGGCAACCTCAGGAAGGAGAATGCGGAGGGAGGCCTGGAGCGCCTGCGCGCCGCCGCCGACACCGTCATCGTCATCCCCAACGACCGGCTGCTGGAGATCTGCCCCCGCCTGGGCATCAACGCCGCGTTCAAGGTGGCCGATGAGGTCCTCATGCGGTCCATCAAAGGCATCACCGAGCTTATCACCAAGCCCGGCCTGGTCAACCTGGACTTCAACGATGTGAAGACCATCATGAAGGGCGCCGGCGTGGCGATGATAGGACTGGGAGAATCGGGCAACGAATCCGATGACCGCGCTTCCGATGCCATCAACGATGCGCTCAACTCCCCCCTCCTGGACGTGGACATCTCCGGAGCGACCGGGGTCCTGGTCAACGTCGTAGGGGGCGCGGACATGACCATCTCCGAAGCGGAGAAGGTCGCCGAGATCATCCGCTCCAGGGTGTCTTCCGACGCCCGCATCATATGGGGTGCGGCGGTCGATCCGGCGCTGCAGCACAAGATCCGGGTGATGGTGGTGATCACCGGAGTCTCGTCCAACCAGATTTTGGGTCGGGCGTCCGGCAGGAACCGCCTGGATAATTCCGAGGTTGACGTGATCCGGTAGGCCGGAGCGCTTTGCGAAGCATCCCGACCGCCGCCCTCTAGGACCCATAGGGCCGGGGCGGCGGCCCACCCCAGACTCGCCATTTCAAGCTTTCGTCCACAAAGATTTAAAAGCAACAATGTATGTTACGCCTTGCCCGGGCGAGGTCAGCCGATTTAGTGCTGGGTTTAGCCCTGGGAGGACTTGTCATGAAATCATTCCTCAGCGACGCCATATCCCGCGCTGGTTCACAGGGTGGGGACGCGAACCCAACCTACCAAGAGTATTCCGCCGCCGACCAGGAGCTCCTGAGCGTACTCGAGAGCCTGAAGACCAACATCAAGATCGTTGGCTGCGGCGGAGGGGGCACCAACACCATCGACCGCCTGTCCGAGGTCGGCATCAGCGGGGCCGAGATCTTCGCCGCCAATACCGACGCGCAGCACCTGCTCGCGGTAAGGGCGCCGCACAAGATCCTTCTGGGACGGCGTTCCACTCGCGGACTGGGGGCAGGAGCGCTCCCGCAAGTGGGAGAGGAAGCGGCGAGGGAAGCTGAGGACGAGATCAGGAAGGTGCTGAACGGAGCGGACATCGTTTTCGTCACCGCCGGCATGGGCGGCGGCACCGGCACCGGCTCTGCGCCGTACGTAGCAAAGGTCGCCAAGGATATGGGCGCCCTTACAGTCGCTGTCGTCACCTACCCGTTCAAGGCCGAGGGGGCCATCCGCTCGGAGAACGCGGAGTGGGGGCTGGAACGCCTCCGCAACAGTGCTGACACCGTCATCGTCATCCCTAACGACAAGCTCCTGGAGATCTGTCCCCGCCTGGCCCTTAATGCCGCGTTCAAGGTCGCGGACGAGGTGCTGGTCAGGGCCATCAAAGGCATCACCGAGCTCATCACCAAGCCCGGCCTGGTCAACCTGGACTTCAACGACCTCAAGACCATCATGAAGGGCGCCGGCGTGGCGATGATAGGACTGGGAGAGGCGGACGAGGACGACCGCGTCGAGGTCGCCGTCAACGAGGCCATCAACTCCCCGATGATCGACGTGGACATCTCCGGAGCGACGGGCGCGCTGGTCAACATCACCGGCGGCGAGAACATGAGCATTTCCGAGGCGGAGAAGGTCGCCGAGATCATCCAGTCAAAGATCGCGCCCAACGCCCGCCTGATCTGGGGTGCGGCGGTCGACCCATCCCTGCGGGATACCGTCAGGGTCATGGTAGTGATCACCGGCGTCAAGTCCAAGAACATCATAGGGCCCCAGCGGGAGAGGGCGTCCAAGGTCGTAGACGTCGACTTTATTAAGTAGATGCCTTTAACCATAGGAACTCGTAAACCCTGAGGTGGACGGACATGGACATAGTTGAGAGGTCCTGGGAGATCCAGCACGATATCGAAGAGCGGACCAAGAGACTCGGCAAGGGTAAGTACGGCAGGGTCTTCAAGATGGCCCGCAAGCCCACCACTGACGAGTACATCAAGGTGATGCAGATCACTGGCCTCGGACTGATAATCATCGGAGGGCTGGGATTCCTGATCTATTTCCTGATGAACATCCTGCCCGGATACCTCAGCTGAGCCGATCCACCTGGACTGATTGATATGACCCAAGACTTTCAAACCGCGTCGTCCCCTGCGGGAGGCAGCGGCATGATCTCATTCGTAGGCGAGGGAGAGGAGACCAAGGTTCCTGCCTCCGCATCGACCAGCTGGAGCTTTCAGCTGAAGAGCGGAGAGCCGGCCAAGAAGAAGGTGCGCATGAAGGTCGGCATCGTCCAGACCCCCGTTGATGCGGCGGAATGGAGCATCCGGCTGTTCGACGCGACCAACGCATCCCTTTACGACAATCATTCTTCGCAGTCATTCGAGGAGTTCGAATTCTACCTGGAAGGGCCGAAGCCCAAGGAGCTTCGCCTGGAGGCCCACGCACCCATCGGCTCGTCCTACAAGGACCGCGTGGCGGTGGACCTGACGGCCTGCCTGGTGGACGCTCCTACGGAGTGCGACCGCATACAGTTCGTCGCCGAGGCCAGGCAGTCCATCCTGGCCCTCAAGACCTCCATCGGCCACGAGAAGGACGTGGCCGACGGCATCGCCAGCAGGACCAAGGCTGGCAAGTCCGATATCTCAGCCATACTCTCCCCCACTACCCTTCGCGGCTACGTGCTCGTCGAGGGCATGAACACCGAGAGGCTCCGAGAGACGGTGAAGGGCATTCGCAAGGCCCACAGTTTCGTGGAGGGCGAGATGGCGCTCGAGGAGATCGATCACTATCTGGCGCCCAAGCCCCTGGTGTCCGGCATCAACGAGGGCGACGTCGTGGAGCTGGTCGCCGGCCCGTTCAAGGGCGAGAAGGCCAGGGTGCAACACATCGACGAGGCGAAGGAAGAGATCACGGTGGAGCTGTTCGAGGCGATGGTCCCCATCCCGGTGACGGTGAGGGGAGACCACGTCCGCGTGCTCGAGAAGGACAGGTAACCATTGAAAATAACGATAAAGAAAGGTGTTCTTTATGGCAGAAACGGTTGAAGTGCTTGTGGAGGGCGGCAGGGCCACACCCGGCCAGCCCCTGGGCCCCGCCCTGGGGCCGCTGGGAGTGAACATCCCCAAGATCGTCGGAGAGATCAACAACAAGACCAAGGCTTTCAACGGAATGAAGGTCCCGGTCAAGATCATCATCGACTCCAAGACCAAGGATTTCGAGATCAAGGTAGGCACCCCGCCCACCACCTCGCTCATCACCAAGGAGCTGGGAGTGGAGAAGGGCTCTGGCTCCGCCAAGGCCGTCAAGGTAGGCGACCTCTCCATGGAGCAGGCCATCAGGATCGCCCAGATGAAGGGCGACTCGCTCATGGGGAAGGACCTCAAGCGCCAGGTGCTCGAGGTCGTCGGCACCTGCACCTCGATGGGAGTGACGATCGAGGGGCAGGACTCCAAGGCGGTCCGCGCTGACATACTGGCCGGCAAGTTCGACCAGCACTTCGCCTGAAAGGGCGAAGCAAACCCCCCCCCACAAAGTTTAAAAAGCATATGCTAGTTTAGGGCTTCGCACTGTAGGAGAGCCATGGCTCACTTGCACTACAGGAGGTATCTGATTGGTAGAAAAGACAACGATTGCGGCCGTCAAGAAGGCCCTTGAGTCCTCACCTAAGAGGAACTTCAAGGAGTCTGTTGACCTGGCCATCAACCTCAGGGATGTGGACCTGTCCATTCCTAAGAACAGGATTCAGGAAGACATCATTCTGCCCCACGGTCGCGGCAAAGCCTTGAGGGTCTGTGTCATCGGCGGCGCCGAACTGGCTGCCAAGGCCAAGGATGTCGCCGATCTCGTCATCACTCCCGATGAGCTCGGGAAGATCGCTGACGACAGGAAGCAGGCCAAGAAGGTGGCCTCTCAGGTGGACTATTTCATCGCAGAGGCCCCGCTCATGCCCCAGATCGGTAAGAGGCTCGGTATCGTTCTCGCCCCCCGGGGCAAGATGCCGAAGCCGATACCGCCAGGAGCTGACCCGGCACCCATGATTGACACGCTCAGGAGGACCGTTTCCGTCCGCACCAAGGACCGGAAGACCTTCCAGGCGCCCGTGGGCACCGTGGACATGACCCCGGAAGAGCTGGCAGAGAATGTCGACGCAATCCTTAAGAGGGTTTCGAGCAAGCTAGAGAAAGGAAAGATGAACATCGACTCGGCCTACGTCAAGACGACCATGGGCCCGGCGGAGAAGGTGCTGTAAGGAGGATCTCGTATGGCACATGTTGCAGCATGGAAAAAGGACAAGGTGAAAGAGATCACCGACATGATGGTGACCAGTCCGGTCGTGGCCATCGTAGACATCCATGGCATCCCTTCCCCCCAAATGCAGCTTATGAGGCAGGGCATGAGAGGCAAGAATGCCAAGGTCCTCATGACCCGCAACAACCTCATGCTTCTCGCCATCGAAGAGGCGGCCAAGCAGAAGCCTGGAATTGAACAGCTCAAGCCCCTGGTGGGCGGGCAGTGCGCCGTCGTGGCCACTCCCATGAACCCGTTCAAGCTGTTCCAGCAGATGGAGGCCACCAAGGCCAAGGCGCCCGCCAAGACCGGCGACATTGCGCCCGAGGACATCGAGATCAAGGCGGGGGAGACGCCCTTCAAGCCTGGCCCCATCGTGGGTGAGCTGCAGAAGGCCGGGATACCCGCCGCCATCGAGGGCGGCAAGATCGTCATCCGCAAGGACAAGGTCCTGGTGGAGAAGGGAGAGAAGGTTCCGGAGGAGCTCGCTAAGATCCTCCCCAAGCTGGAGATCCTTCCGATGACCATCGGAATGGACCTTCTGGGAGCCTTCGAGGACGGCATCCTGTACAACAAGGCCGTCCTGAACGTACCGGCCGATTACTACCCGTCCCTATTGGCAACCGCAGCCCGCAATGCCATAGCGCTCGGCGTCGGAATCGCGTACCCGACCACGCAGACCATCAACCCGCTGCTGGTCAAGGCATACCGCGAGGCCACCGCCATCAGCATGAAGGCTGCCATCCCCACGCGGGATAACATCAAGCTTCTCCTGGCAAAGGCCAACGCAGAGATGCTAGCCGTTGCCTCTCGCATTCCAGGGCTTGAGGACGACAGGCTGAAACAGCAGCTGGCCGCTCAGGTCACTGCCGCGCCGGCCCCTCAGGAGAAGAAGGCCGAAGAGAAGAAAGATGAGGATAAGCCCGAGGTCAGCGAGGAAGAAGCCGCTGCAGGCCTTAGTGCTCTATTCGATTGAACAATAATATATGGAGGAATAAAAATGGAATACATATACAGCGCCTTGGTACTTCACGCCGCTGGTAAGACTGTCGACGAGGATGCGATCGCCAATGTCCTGAAGGGCGCCGGCCTGGAGCCGGAGCCTGCAAGGATAAAGGCAGTGACCGCCTCCCTTGAGGGGATCAACATCGACGAGGCTATCGCCTCCGCCGCCATGGCCCCTGTCGCTGCGGCTCCCGCTGCCGCTGCTCCCGCCGAGGCGGCGAAGCCAGCTGCAAAGGAAGAAGAGAAGAAGCCCGAGGTCAGCGAGGAAGAAGCCGCTGCAGGCCTCAGCGCACTGTTCGACTGAACGGAGTGCTTGCAGCGGGCCCTGGAAAAGGTCTTCGCCTTATCCCGCCGGCCTCACAACGGGCCCCGCGCCCCTCTTCCAAAATCCCTTTCATCCCATTTTCTTTTTATTCCGTACTGACACATCCTGTACACCTCACGCAGCGAGCGCTCCTCCACGCTTGGAGGAACGAACGGCGTGCCTCGGGTCGAGGGTTACGATCGAGGGTTTTCGCCGCGCCTCACATCTCATCCACCAGGCGGCCCATCTCCTTCTCCAGAAGGCCGGCCAGGTCCTTCTCGATGCGCCGCCGCATGTCCTCCGGCACCATCAGGACGCCCAGTTCCGCCCCGCATTTGCCCAGGCGCACCATGGCGTAGGCCTCCCTCACCTTCGCTTCCAGCAGCTCGTCGATGGCCGAGCGCATCTCCGCCTTGAGCCGGGGGTCCTGTTCCAGCCTCTTCCGGATGTGCGACCTGATCTCATCCTTCATCATGTCCCGCAGCGCTTCGGCCACCAGGTCCTCCACGCTCAACGCGCTCAATGAGGTGCTGAGCAGGGATGGCATTCCACCGTCTTTGTCCGACATCGCTGTATTGTTCGAGCGGCGGCTATTCTAGACTTGCGTCGGATTTAAGTCATTGGAGATGGTTCGCTAAATGATAGCATGCGATTAACGGACCTCTATCGGCTGGCCATCCAGGAAGGGATGGCCGCGGACCCCCGCCGGGGACCTGAACTGGACGAGCTGCTCGAACGGACCGGGCAGGCCTACGACCGGCTGCAGGGCGGCGAGAGGGAGAGGTTCGACGCCGATTCGCTGTGGAACCCCTACGCGGACAGCCGGATCGTCAGCGGCGATCCCGAGGCGGAGGTGAGCAGGGTCATGTGGGGCATCGACATCAATGTCCCCGAACTGCTGCTGGCCGACCGCCTGCGGGAGAAGGGTCAGAGGATCGACGCGGTCATCGGGCATCATCCCAGGGGAAGGGCGGCCGCCAGCCTGCATCACATGGTGCACATCCAGGAGAACATGATGGAGGACTGGGGAGTGCCGATCACGGCCGCGGAGTGCATCGTGGGGCCGCGGGCCCGGGAGGTCATGTGCTCGACGCATGCCGGCAACCATCGGCAGGCCGGCGACGCCGCCTCCCTGCTGGACATGCCGCTCATGTGTCTGCACCAGCCGGCCGACCTGCTCGCGCAGCGATTCATGACGAAGCACCTCGAGGACGCGTCGCCGCGCAGGGTGGGCGACATTGTGGACGCGTTGCTCCGGCTGCCCGAGTACCAGGTGATGGCCAGGGAGTGCAACCCTCCCGAGATATTCGTCGGCGACCGAGACAAGCGGACCGGAGAGATCGCGGTCAAGTTCGCGGGCGGAACGGCCGCTCCGAAGGAGATGTACGAGCATCTGGCCCGGGCGGGCATCGGAACGGTGGTATGCATGCACGTGCCGCCGAGCCATATGGAGGAGGCGAGAAAGAATCACGTGAACCTAGTGGTGGCAAGCCACATGGCGTCCGATTCGCTCGGCACCAATCTTATCGCCGACCGTTTCGAAGAGAACGGCATCGAGATCGTTCCCTGCTCAGGGTTCATCAGGGTGAGGCGCTCTTGAACGGACGATATGCGGCCTCGAGGGTGCTGAAGGACACCGCCAAGCTGTCCTTCGACTACGTGCCGGAGAAGCTGGTCCACAGGGAGAAGCAGATGGACCGGCTGCGCATGATCTTCCGTCCGGTACTGGAGAGCGGCGTATCCCAGACGGCCCTTCTGATCGGGAACGTGGGGACCGGGAAGACCGCCACGTCCAAGCGGTTCTGCCTGGACCTGATCAGGGAGGGGAACGAACAGGGCCGGCCCATGGACTTCGTGGTGGTCAACTGCCGCCAGCGCAACACCGAGGCAGCGGTCCTGCTGCGCCTGGTGAACCACTTCGACGAGCGTTTCCCGGACCGGGGGTTCAGCACCATGGAGATGCTGCGGGCGCTGCGCAAGCACCTGGAGAGCCGCAAGCTGCACCTGGTGGTGGTGCTGGACGAGGCTGATGTGCTGCTTCGCCGGGGCGCCGGGGATCTCATCTACCAGCTGTCGCGCTTCGACGAGGAGAAGATCGGCGGAAAGGCCTCGCTGTCTCTGATAATGATCTCGCAGAAGTACCTGCTGGACATGCTGGATCCCGCCTCGTTGTCCACGTTCCGCAGGGCCAACTCCATACAGTTCGACCGCTACACCGCCCCCGAGCTGCGGGACATCGTGGCCGACCGCGTGAGGCTCGCGTTCCACGCAGGCACGGTGCCGGAGGAGGCCGTCGACCTGATCGCCGACATTTCCGCTGAGTTCGGGGACGCCCGGTTCGCCATCGAGATACTGGAGAAGGCCGGCATGCTGGCCGAGGAAGAGGGCAGCGAGCAGGTGACGGCGGAGAACGTCCGCGCCGCCAAGGCGTTCACCTACAGCGTGGTCACACGCTCCAAGGTGGAAGAGCTGGACGTCCAGAGGCGGCTGGTCCTGCTGGCCACGGCCAGGGCGATGCGGGACCGCGCCTACGTCACCACGGGGGACGTGGAGAAGATGTACCACGTGGTGGCCGAGGAGTACGGCCACCGGGCCCGCGGCCACACTCAGTTCTGGGCGTACCTGCAGGCGGTGGCCGGAGAAGGCTTACTGGAGACCAAGGTCTCCGGGGACCCGTCGGGCGGGCGGACCACCTACATATCGGTCCCGGACATCCCGGTCAGGGTGCTGAGCGAGATGCTGGAAGAGATGCTGAAAGGGGATAACGGAGAGTAGCCTTCCCGCTCCCTTGCAAGACCGTTCGCCAGCGGATTACATCGATGCACTCCCTTTAAATGATATTACCTGCCACTTCTCGCGCGAGGTGAACGAGCATCCGTGCAGAGGAAGGTCTCCCCCTGCCAATCCAGGCCTCCATCATGCTGTCCCTGCCAGCCTCTGCCGCATGGGCGAACGGAATCGAGGACTGGCACGGCGACGAGTCGCGGACATCGGCCTGCGATCCGCGTCAACGATGTTCTGACAGAGCGTGTTCAGGCGCGAGGACCGCTCTCATGCAGTGGGACATTCTGTCCATTTGTAGGATGAACTCAGGATGTTTACACTATCGTGATATTATTTGCCTAAGGAGGAACAATCTAATAAGTGATGCCCTTCGTATGATCGTTCGATGGGCAAGTTCACCCTTCGCTGCGCCGGGTGCTCCGCGAGGCATGATGCCTGGAACCGCGGCTGCGATAAGGACGGAGGCCTCCTGAGGACGGAGTACCAGCAGAAGTGCCTGATACCAGCGCCATATCCAGGCATCTGGAAGTTCATCGATTGGCTCCCCGTCGATGGCATCATAAGCTCCTTCACGGGGGGCCCCATCGCCTACCGGAGCGAAGGGCTGGCCCGAGAACTTGGACTGAAGGACCTATGGATCGCATTTAACGGCTACTGGCCGGAGAGGGGGGCCGTACTGCGCACCTGCAGCTTCAAGGACCTGGAGGCTCCGCCTACGGTGCGGCGGCTGATGGAACAAGGAGGAAGGGACATCCTAGTGGTCTCTTCGGCCGGCAACACTGCCAGGGCTTTTGCCCACCTGTCCCGCCTGACCGGTTATCCCCTGGTACTGGTAATCCCGTCAGCGGCGAGGGACAGACTGTGGCTGACGCCTGGAGACGGAAGCACCGAACAGATCTTCTTGGTCTCAGTAGAGGGCGATTACAGCGACGCCATCGCGCTGGGGGAGCTACTTGCGGGCCAGGCCCACTTCGTTCCCGAGGGAGGCGCCCGCAACATCGCCCGAAGGGACGGTATGGGCACGGTGATGCTGGAATCGGTTCTTGAAATGGGCTCGCTCCCCGACAGGTATTTCCAGGCGATCGGGAGCGGCACCGGCGGCATCTCCGCCTGGGAAGCGTCCATGCGCCTCATCGAGGACGGACGGTTCGGCTCCAGGCTGCCAACGCTGCACCTTGCCCAGAACCTTCCCTGCGCGCCGATATACAATGCGGTCCACGGCGGATCTTACGATGAGAGGTGCCCCCATGGCATGTACGATGCCGTCCTGTTCAACCGCAGGCCGCCTTTCGACGTTCCAGGAGGGGTTGCCGACGCCTTGGAGGCTACGCATGGCTCGGTGGTCGGCATGACCAATGAGGAGGCGGATAAGGCATCCCGCCTGTTCGAGGAGAAAGAGGGCGTCGATATCATGCCCGCAGCGGCGGTGGCCGTGGCGGCACTTATCAAGGCGGAGGCAGAAGGTCAGGTGGGAACCGATGAGAGGATCCTCCTCAACATCACCGGCGGGGGCGAGAGGCTGCTCAGAAAAACATATTCCCTGGACCGTCTTAGCACGGACATTAGCGTCGAAAGGAACGAGCAGGGAGAGGGCATGTTGATGGACCAGATCAAGGAAAAGCTACTGGAGGTCAGGATGGCATGATCGCAAACATGGCCCTGACGATCAACGGAGGAGTGGACAAGAGCGGAGCCGATGAAGGGGTGAGGTCGATCTCCATGAGAGGAGGCGAGATAGTCGGGATCGTCGGTCCTACCGGTTCGGGCAAGTCGACCCTGATAAGTGACATTGAGCAGCTGGCCCAGGCCGACACCCCGTCCCGCCGCACCGTGCTAATAAACGGGGAGCGGCCCGACCCCACCATACGCACCGACCCCCGCCGCAAGCTGGTGGCGCAGCTGTCCCAGAACATGCACTTCCTTGCCGACATGGCTGTGGGAGAGTTCCTGGGCATGCACGCCAAGAGCAGGGGGAAAACGGAGTCGATGGCGACGGAGACGGTGAAGCTAGCCAATACGCTGTGCGGCGAACCGCTGAACATCGACGATCATCTCACCTCCCTTAGCGGGGGCCAGTCCAGGGCGCTTATGACCGCGGACATCGCGCTCATAAGCGATTCGCCCATAGTGCTGATAGACGAGATAGAGAACGCCGGGATCAAAAAGCAGGATGCCCTCAACCTGCTGTCGGGGGAGGGAAAGATAGTGATCGTGGTGACCCACGACCCCGTGCTGGCATTGGTGACATCCAGGAGGGTGGTGATGAGCCACGGCGGAATGTCAAAGATAATCGAGCGTTCCGAGCAGGAGCGACGCATATGCGCCCGTTTGGCGGAGGTGGATGATATGCTCATCTCCCTGAGGGAGGTCATCCGGAACGGTCTGGTGATCGAGGAGATGCCATGAGGTTCGTGGTCTTCGCCGGAACCCCTGGCTCCGGGAAGACCTCGGTCCTGATATCCCTGGCCAAGGCGGTACAGGAGCGGGGGCTGAGGCCGTCGATAGTCAAGATCGACTGCCTGTGGACCGAGGATGACAGGAGGCTCCTCCGCCTGGGGCTTCCGGTCAGAATCGCCCTGTCCAAGGACATGTGCCCCGATCACTTCGCCATATACAACATCGAGGCGATGATCGACTGGGCCGGGGAGGAGCGCTCGGACCTGCTGCTGAACGAGACGGCGGGCCTGTGCCTGAGATGTGCGCCGTACACCGATTCCTGCCTGGCGGTCTGCGTGATCGACGTCACCTCGGGGCCCAACAACCCCCTGAAGGTCGGCCCGCTGTTGACCTCCGCGGACGTGGTCATGATGACTAAGGGGGACATGGTCTCCCAGGCCGAGAGGGAGGTGTTCCGCGAGAGGGTCCTGGAAGCGAATCCGGGGTGTCAGGTCATAGATGCCAACGGCCTCACGGGCAAGGGCTCGGCCGAGCTGGCGGAGATCGTGGTGCGATGGGATGACGTCCCCGAGAGGATGAAGTTGCGCAACAATCCGCCGTTCTCGATATGTACGCTGTGCGCAGGGGAGACCCGGGTCGAGAAGGAGCATCACCGCGGCATCCTGCGCCGGATGGATGGCTTCACGGAGTACCAGGGGGAATGAGCACGGTCGCCGTAGCCGATCTGCTTCCCGGGTTCAACTGCGGCAAATGCGAACGCAGGGACTGCGTTGAGTTCGCTCAGGCGCTGATCGAGGGCGCCGACCTCGACCAATGCCCGTTCATGGAGCAGGCCCGCTTCGCCCGCCGCAAGGAGGAGCTGATGACCCTGCTGTCCGACGGCACTGAGAACGAGAGACCGGCCGGCGTGATCGACGGACTGAGCGCACAATTCACCCTCATGCCTCTCCCTGGCGAGAGTTCCTGCCGTGAGGACCTGTATCCTTTCTATCGGGCCGTAGAGCTGAAGGAAGGGGACCTTATACGCTACCGCCCGCTGGGCTGCCCCATCACCCACTTCGCCAGCGTCCTTGGCGTTTCGAAGGGCATTCTTACGGTGCACATCATCGGGCCGCAGAACCTGATCGGGCACGGGGCCTTCGAACCACAGGACATCGGGATATGCATGGTCGCCGCGTTCGAAGGAACGCTCGGAAAGGGAAAGATGCCCAGGGTCTGTGAGACAGTAAGGTTCCTTCCACACCACTGCATGATGGGCAAGGTCCACTCCGGGATCGTCGTGGCCATCGAGGGAAGGAGGATAAGGATAGAGGGGATAGACCTCAAGGTCTGGTGCACGAGTCCATGAGCGATGCCTCCGAAATCCTGGACGCGCTGAAGGGCTGCGGTATCGATCTGGTGGCCAGCGTTCCCTGCGTCAACCTGAGGGAACTGCTGCTCCTGATACGGGGCGAGCCGGGAATAAGGAATGTGTCGGTCACCAGGGAGGAGGAGGGAGTGGGCATCTGCGCCGGGGCCTATATGGGGGGCATGCGACCGGCCCTGCTCATGCAGAACTCTGGCCTTGGAAATTCCATAAACGCCCTGGCATCGCTGGACCTGCTGTATGGGATACCTCTTCTCATGGTGATGAGCCATCGTGGACTGGAGGGTGAACAGATGGTGGGCCAGGTGCCCATGGGACGCCTGACCGAGCCGCTGCTAAGGGCCATGAACATCTCCTCGTACGTGATAGGGAGAGGTGATAGGCCCTCCATCATCAGGCAGGCATGGGAAGAGGCGATCGAGGAGCGCAGGCCAGTGGCCGTGCTCATTAAGCAGTCCTACTGGGGGCGGGCATGAAGCGGGCGGAGGCCATCGCCATCATAGCCAGGGGCAGCGGGGATGCACTCATCGTGTGCAACATCGGTTATCCCTGCAGGGAGCTCGCCGCCTCCTTCGACAGGGACGAGAACTTCTATATGCTCGGCTCCATGGGACTGGCATCCTCCATAGGTCTCGGCCTGGCCATGGCCAGGCCGGAGAGGAAGGTTATGGCTCTGGATGGGGACGGCTCGGTGCTCATGAACCTGGGGACCCTGTCCACCATGGCCTGCCATGGCCCAGGCAATTACCTCCTGATCGTTCTGGATAACGGGGTGTACGGCTCTACCGGCTCGCAACCGACCCCCATATGCGCCCGTACCGATCTGACCAGGATGGCGCGGGCGGCCGGCATCGATGTGGTCGAGGAGGCCCGCGACCCCGGGGGCCTGAGGGAACGGCTCGCGAGCATGGGCCACGGGGTCCTGGTGGTCAAGGTGGAGCCGGGCAACGCCGACGTGCCTGTCATCGATCTTTCACCCCCCGATATCCTCAGACGGTTCATGGATGTAGCCGCTCGACCGCGTCGGTGATGACGAAGGAGCCGTCCAGTATCCTCTCCTTGAGGTTTTCGGCCAGCTTCAATGCCCTGACCCGATCGGACTGCCGACAGACCACTGGCACCTCCACTTCCTGCCCCTCCATCTCGAACCGCACCCTGCCCAGGTCGGCCTTGAACACCTCTCCCCTGCACATGGTGGAGCAGAACCCGCAGTTGAAGCATAGATGGCGGTCGATGGACGGCAGGCCCCCGGGGAAGTCAATGGCCGCGGTGGGGCACTTCTCCTGGGCCTCGCACTCGATGCACTCCAAGCACGCCGACGCGTCCACGCTCACCGTGGCGCTCACACCATCCCATACCTGGCTATAGTCGGCGGTGCCGACCTGGTCCCTGTCCTTGATGTCCGTGATGGGCATGCCTATGGAACTGTCAGGCGTGCCCACGAACCTCAGCATGCCATCGTCCAGGATCGGTATGGGCACTGCCCATGACACCGTGCACTCCGGGCCCGCCGAGGTGATGAAGCCGCCGGCCATCTCGGGGTCCATGCCCTTCATGTCCGCCACCATAGTGAGGTTGGGGCTCCCCGGCGAGGTCCTGGTCCCCTTCCCGGTGATGAAGCCCTCTCCCCCATTCACCAGCACACGCGTTCCGATGCCTATGGCCCGCAGCTCCGGATCGTTCTGCAAGGGGTTCAGGTGGCCACAGCCGGAGAACGTGAGCTCTCGGAGCCCCGGACGGAGCACATCGGCATGAAAGATCGTGCGGACGGGCGCATCTCCGGTATTGACAACTGCACGATAGTTGCGGAAGGCATTCCTTGTGGCCATCATCCTAGCGAATGGCATATCCTCCAGCGTGATCTTCCTGGAGAACTCCCTCCCGTCATCGGCGGTCATGCCCACCTCGATTTCCTTCCCCTCCATCAGCTCCCGGAACAGATGTCCTCCCCCGTATCGGGGGTCGCTCTCGTTCACGGAGGTGCCGAACACCATGAGGTCCAGGACGCCAAGCCGTTCGTTGGGGCAGGGGCCGACAATGGCCGGAACACCGTTCATGGTCACCCTCTCGGCCCGGTCGAAGAGTCCTGGCGCGGTCATCGGGAACGAGAGGACGGCATAGGTGCCGCTCATGATACCCCTGGTGCCAGTGGTGACGACGTCCACCTCCCGTACGGAGGTCTCATCGCCCCGGGACAGGAGGTCGGAGACCTCTTGGGCCGTCATCACCACGGCCTCGCCCTTCTCGATCTTCTTGCGTATGTCCGCGGAGGTCCTTTTCATCATGATGCGATTGTCACCCCGACTTAGATGGACCTTCTCATGAGCGGCATCGGCCACAAGATAGGCAAAAGGAACCCCCGAAAGGCCTATCCGGTGGACTCTGGCTTCTTCTATGCGGTGGCAGGGAACCATGAAGAGGGAAGATTGTTGGAATGCGCGGTGTTTCTGGAGCTGAGAAGGCGGCTGAGGCCAGGAGAAGAGATATCGTACTGGAAGGGTCGGTCGAGAAAGGAGGTGGATTTCCTGATAAGAAGGGGGAGCGACATCCGGGAGGCCATCCAGGTCTGTTATGACATGATCGATCCCAAGACCATGGCCAGGGAGGTCGACGCCCTGACGAGATGCCTGGACGAGCTGAAGGCCTCCACAGGGAAGATAATTGCGATGAGGACCGCGGTGAACGGACCAGGCGATGAAAGTCCCCATCGTCGATGCTCTTGAATGGGTCTGGGGAGGAGGCCTATTGAATCCATTGGAATACCTGGTCTGAACACACCGATGGAGGGCGTCACGAGATCGATGGATGATGTAATGAGCGATGTCATCAAGGCGATAAAGAAAATCGGTCTGGAAGAATGAGGGGATCGATGAGGAGGAACGTCTGAACAGGATCCGAAATATGGTGGCATTTGTTTCCATCTCGGGCATTCTTGAAGATCTGAGCGAGGACGATGGGGTGCATCATCGATCAACTTGATCATAGACCATCTTGACCAGGCGAAGGGATCTAGATCGAGGACTGACCGCCCCCTCCCATCGCTTGATGCGTGTTAGGGCGCGGCGTTCGGAAACCTCTCGCAGGCGTTCCTTCGTGATATCGCCGCTCTCGCCCGCCGACGTCCTCAGGAACCTCACGGCCGGTCGCATGCCTGGAACCAGTATCCCCTCGGCTCGCTCGATCTGTTCAAGATGACGGTCCTCTTCTTCATGAACATCTGCAGCCGCGACATGGTGGACGGTATGCTGCTCTGCTTCCACCCCTGGAAGTACTCGCCGCACGGCAGCGTGCGTATGCAGTCGTTGATCCACACGTTCCCGGCCTCCATCCTCTCGGCCAGGGCCAGTCCCTTCTCGATATCACGCGTCCAGATGGTAGCCCCCAGACCATATGGGGAGTCGTTGGCCAGCGCGATAGCCTCGTCCTCGTCGCGCACCTCCCTCACCGGACAGACCGGTCCGAAGGTCTCCTGCCTCACCGCCTCGATGGAATCGTCGCGGTACTTCAAAACGGTCGGTTCGTAGAAGAAACCGGGCCCTTCTACGATGCTGCCGCCGCACAACAGCTCCGCACCCCTCCGTATCGCATCCTGTACCACTCTGTGGACGTTCTGCCTGGCCTCCTCGCGGATGAGGGGGCCGACATCCTCCTCTGTGCTGAGATCAGACGCGATGTTCACCAGCATTTCCAGGAACTCCTCCGCCACCGATTCATGGACATATACTCTTTTCACCCGGACGCATACCTGCCCTCCACGGCTGAACGTCCCGTAGGCGATCCCCCGGGCTGCCTGCACGACGTCCGCGTCCGAACAGACAACGGCCGCATCGTTCCCGGACAGCTCAAGGATCAGGGGCCTGATCCCGGCGTTCCTGGTGATGTCCTTCCCCGTCTCGATGTTTCCGGTGAAGGCGATGGCGTCGCAGTCCGAGCGTACCATCTCCTTTCCCACGGCGGCGCCGCCGATCAGCGGCGCGTACAGTTCCTTTGGATAGCCGGCCTCATGCACAATCTCCGCGATGCTCAGTCCAGACATGGTGGATAGCTCGGAGGGCTTGTAGACCACCGCGTTGCCGGTCAGCAGGGCAGGCACGGCGGTGATCATGGTCTGCCAGAACGGGAAGTTCCACACTCCGATGTGTGATATGGTGCCGTGGGGCCGCATCTGTATGGAAGCTCTGGTGTCGGCCCAGGACACCTGGTCCAGGGAATAGTCGGCGTCCTTCATGGCCAGGTACTCGGCGATGTAGCGGTCCAGGCCGGAGAGGGCGCTGTTGTACGCCGCGGCCAGCGCCTTCCTAGGGATGCCGACCTCCGCGTGCATAGTCCCGACCACTTCGTCCATCCTCCTGCGGCACGTCGTCCCCAGGTCCTTGATCAGGGCGGCCCGGTCTTCCCTGGTGGTGGCGGAGAACCAGCTCTTCTGCGTTCTCCTGGCCTTCTCGAACGCTTCCCGCATCTCGGAGGACGAGGATGAACGGAACTCCTTGATCGTCTGCCCGGTGCGGGGATCGACTGAACGGACCATGCCCTTCGATGGTCACACGGCATAATTATGCTTGCGTCCTTCCGCCCTGCGTACAAGGCGCAGAGAAGATATTTAGCCATCTCCAGAGCTACTGGAACCGATGAAACGTACTCCTCTCCATCCGGTCCATGTATCTCTAGGCGCACACATGGTCGATTTCGCCGGATGGGAGATGCCCATGCAGTACGCCTCCATCCTGGAGGAGCATCGGGCGGTGCGCGAGGCGGCCGGCCTGTTCGACGTCTCGCACATGGGCGACATCATAGTTCGCGGAGAAGGCGCCGAGGACGGCCTGCGCGGACTTCTGACCAATGACATTCATGGGCTGCCAGAAGGCAAGGGCATCTACGGCCACCTGCTGGACGAGGAGGGGCGCATCATCGATGACACCATGACGTTCCACATGCTTCCGGGGACCTTCCTCCACATTCCGAACGCCTCTACCACCCCTCGCGTGAGCGAGTGGATCAGGGACCACATCACGGCGGAGGTCATCGACGTCTCGGAGCGCGTCGCCGCCATGGCCCTGCAGGGCCCGAAGGCCGTGGCCATCCTGCAGCGCCTGACGGACAGCGACGTTCCCTCCCTCCGGCGAATGCACGGCGCGTTCATGGTCCTGAACGTCGACGCGCCTCAAGGAAGGGCGTTCCTTCCGGACGTGCTCTCCCTTGATGGGCCGGCAAGCGGCGTGCAGGCCTACGTCACCAGGAGCGGCTACACCGGCGAGGACGGGTTCGAGGTGCTCGTCGACGCGCCCGCCGCGGTGCCGGTGTGGGAGGCCATCCTGGCCGCCGGGCGCGGGGACGGCATCAGGCCATGCGGGTTGGGGGCCAGGGACCTGCTCCGTCTGGAGATGGGCTTCCTGCTGTCAGGAACCGACTTCAACGGAGAGCAGAGCACCCTCCAGACCGGGCCCCGATGGGCGCTGAAGTGGGAGCACGACTTCATCGGCAGGGACGCGATGCTCAAGCAGCGGGACACGCCGTACCGGAGGCTGGTGGGCCTGGAGCTGCTGGAGAGGGGCATCCCGAGGCACGGCTACGCGGTGCGGGCGGACGGGCGCGACGTCGGGACCGTGACGTCGGGGACGTCGTCCCCCATCCTGGGAAGGGGCATCGCGCTCGCTTACGTCGAGCCGGGATACGCCTCCCCCGGCCAGGAGCTGGAGCTGGTCATCAGGGACCGGCCGGTGCGGGCCAGGGCGGTAGCGCCTCCGTTCATCGGCAAGAGGTGATCCACTGAAGGATGATGTCGTCCAGACCCTGCTGGACCTTTTGCGCATCGACAGCGACCTCGAGCATGATCCCGCGCCCATCCTATCGTACGCGAAACGGCGCCTTCAGGAGGCAGGGCTGAAGGCCCGGATCATCGGCCCGGAGGACGGCCCGGCGCTCATCGCCACCTTCGGCCGGAAGGGCGGCATGCTGTTCTCGGGCCACCTCGACACCGTGCCGACCGGCGAGGACTGGACCCGGGGGCAGGGCGAGGAGGACGACAATCGCATCTACGGCCGGGGCACGGTCGACATGAAAGGAGCGTGCGCCGCCATGATCGAGGCCGCCGCGACGCTGGTGCGAGAAGAGGTCCCGGTGACGGTGGCCTTCACCACCGACGAGGAGGAGCAGATGGTCGGCGTGAACTCGGTGATCGAGGAGCCGGCGGTCCGGCGGGCCAAGGGGATCATCGTAGGGGAGCCGACCGCGCTGTGCCCCGCGTACCGGGAGAAGGGTATGTTCCGCTTCCGCCTGACCACCATGGGAAAGGCCGCCCATTCCAGCCAGCCGTGGCTGGGAGAGGACGCCGTGCTCAAGATGCATTACTGCCTGGACCGGCTGCTGGACCTTGCGGAGATCTCCAGCCAGCGCTCCACCGGCATGACCATGTGCTTCTCCACCATCCAGGGCGGCGCCAAGAACAACGTGGTGGCGGACCGCTGCACCACCGAGATCGACGTCCGGTTCCCGCTGCCGCAGACGTCGCACGACATCCATGACATCATCGTCAACCGGCTGAGGGGCGAATCGTACCGGATGGACGTCGACTACGTTCTCGAAGCATTCGAGTCCGATCCCTCGTCCCCTCTGAACGCCGAGATGTCACGGTTCCTTGGCACCGAGCCTATCGTCGTTCCGTACGCCACCGAGGCGCCCAGGTATGCGTCCGTCAATCCGCGAGTGTGCATCTGCGGGCCCGGGGACCCCGATCTGGCGCATACCGCCGACGAGTTCGTCGAAGTACGGGAGCTGGACGAGATGTACGACCTGCTGGTGCACATGGGCCGGCACGCTCAGGGATAGACCCGGGATACCGTCCGGGGGAACGGGACGGTGTCGCGGATGTGGTCCATGCCGCAGATGAACTTGACCACCCTCTCCACTCCGAGGCCGAAGCCGGAGTGCGGCACCGAGCCGTAGCGGCGGAGGTCCAGGTACCACTTGTAGGGATCGGTGCAGATCTCCTGCTCCTCCATGCGGGCCAGCAGCTTGGCGAGGTCCGTCTCCCTCTCCGAGCCGCCGATGATCTCGCCGTAGCCGGCGGGGGCCAGCAGGTCGGCGCACGCGTAGGTCCGCGGGTCCTCGTCGTCCTCCTTCATGTAGAAGGCCTTGCACTCCTTCGGATAGTTCGTCACGAACACCGGGACGGCCTCCTCGGCAGTGAGAGCGCGCTCCTCCACCGCCCCGAGGTCGCAGCCCCACTCTATCTCGAACCCCTGGCCGCGTAGGCGCTGGATCGCTTCCTCGTAGCGCATCCTCTTGAACGGAGGTTTGATCTCGTAGAGCGGCGCGAGGTCCTTGCGCAGCAACAGCAGCTCTTCCTTCCTCTCCTTGAGCGCTGCCTCCACCATGGCGGTGACCAGCCCCTCCTGGATGTCCATGTTGCCCCGGTTGTCCACCCAGGCCTCCTCCAGCTCCAGGTGCCAGTATTCCGCCAGGTGCCGCGAGGTCCGGGACCGCTCGGCGCGGAACGACGGCGTGATCGAGTAGACCCTCTCCAGTGAGAAGATGAGCGCCTCCAGGTACATCTGGGCGCTCTGGCTGAGATAGGCGTCGCGGTCGAAGTACTTGAGCTTGAACAGCGTGGTGCCGCCCTCGCAGGCGTTCTGCGTCAGGATCGGGGGCGTGACCTCGGTGAAGTCCTGCCCGCGCAGCCAGTCCCTCGCTCCCGCCAGTACGGAGGCCTTGATCTTCATCACCGCGGTCTGCTCCCTCGAACGGATCCACAGATGGCGGTTGTCGAGCAGGAGCTCCTCGCTCTGGTACTCCGTGATCGGATACACATCGGCCGGCCCGATGACCTTGAAGCAGGACGCCCTCACCTCCCTGCCGCCCGGAGCGCGCTTGTCCTCGAACACCCGCCCTCGTATCTGGACCGATGCCTCCATGGACACCGCCTTGGCCGCCTCCAGCTGCTCGTCCGGAACATTCCCTTTCTTCACGGTGACCTGTACGATGCCTGACGGATCGCGCAGCACCGCGAACACAATGGCCCCGCTGGAGCGGTGGCGGTAGATCCATCCGCGCAGGGACACCTCGCTCTCGAGGGGGGCCTCGAACACGCCGGAGACGGGAATGAAGGACATGGGTCCCTCAAACGGATACCACGTATCTCATTATTTCTACCGCCGTCCCGAACGATGCGGCGGAAAGGAGTTATGCCCCCGCATCGATGTGGGGGAGTGAACATCCGTCGGGCGGGAGCGGGCGACCTGGCGGCCATGATGGCCGTGGAGAGGGCGTGCTTCGACGACCTTCGGTACTCCCGGGACATCGTCCTGTTCATGCTTTCGGACGAGGATTTCTCCAGCTTCCTGGCCGAGGAAAAGGGCGTCATTGGATCGGCGTGCGTCCATGTTTCCGGCGCGGACGCCCATCTGGTGTCCATCGGGGTGGTGCCGGACACCGCTGCCGGGGCGTGGCCGCGGCCCTCCTGAGCGCGGCGGAAGAGGAGGCGCGCTCCCGCGGGGCCGGCCGGATGGCGCTGCAGGTCAGCGTCCTCAACGTGCCGGCCATGAACATGTACCTGCGCCGCGGATACTTCACGAAGTGCATCCTGAGGGACTACTACGGCCCGGGGAAGGATGCATTCCTCATGGATAGGGCGCTGTGACGCTCCGGCCCGGACGCCGAGGACCGATATGCGGACTTGGGAACGGCGGGGAAAATCAATATATATACATTGCCGTATTCGCCCAGCTGTCATCTCTCGCGGATGCATGCTCGAGGTGTGAACATGGAAGAGACCCTCTGCAACGTAGAATTCATCAAAGAGAACAACGACTACATAGCCAGGGTACAGAGCGAGATAGGTGGTCTCAGGGAATACCGGAACGCTTCCCTGGAAGAGGTGCTCGAGCAGGTGATCATAGACCTGCAGGAAGAGTTCGATTCTTCCGGTTAGGCATTTTCATCCAGTGGAAGCGGGCAGGAAGTGTTAGCTTCTTAGGCTTCCTATCCCTTAACCCCATAGAGGTGCTAAGTTGAAGAACCGGGAGAGAACTGAATACGATTCGGTCATTTCCTCCTATTTCGGGGAGGACCAGGTCACCGCCGTCATCAATCTGAAGGTGGAGACCAAGGACGCGGACGTGATAGCGGAGGCCATCTCCGAACATGCCAACGTCGAGGCCCTGTACCTGGTGACCGGCGAGACCGACGTGGTGGCGGTGGTCAGGTTCCAGAACTATCCACAGCTCAAGAGGTTCTTGATGGAGACAGTCACCTCCATCCCCGGAGTGAAGGAGTCGAAGACCGCCATGGTGGTCACGACCTTCAAGGAAGGGGGCGAGATCAGGTACGAGACCGCCCCCTCCGAGAGTGCTGGCATCGAAAAGTAAGTGACCTTTCCCGGATCGCCGGGAGGTGTATAATATGGTAGACAACGTCAAACTCAAGCAGATACTGGATGTACTTGACCAGTTGGCAGAGGACACTTCGGTCCCCCGCAACATCAGGCGCGGAGCGACCGACGCCAAGGGGCGCCTCCTCCAGACCGACGAGGCCATGGACGTCAAGGCGGCCAGCGCCACCTCCATCCTGGACGAGCTGGCCAACGACCCCAACATACCGTTGCACGGCCGTACGCTCATCTGGAACATCATAAGCCAGCTGGAGACGGTCAGGTAGGCTCGCTACCTACAAACCTTTTAATTATAATTCCACAATCAAGCGTGACACAGGCGGGCGTAGTCTAGCGGTTAGGACTTAAGCTTCCCAAGCTTGAAGCCCGGGTTCGAATCCCGGCGCCCGCACTCGGCCAACCATCGTTCTTCTGTTCTAGGCCCTCTGCATCAACGCTCCGACACGATCGTGCCGGACCACCATCGTTCCGATCCCGATGATAGCATTATCACCCTGCCATCCGTTGCCCGTCCAACATCCAGGAGGAGAATGCAAACCAGTCTATGGTATCAGAACGACTACCGGATAAGGAAGAAAGTGATGGCCTTTACCAACCAATACTGGATCGAGGACGGAGGCGGCAATGTGGTCGGATACACCAAGCAGAAGATGCTGCGCATGAAGGAGGACATCCGCATCTTCAGCGACGCCTCCATGAATGGGGAGCTGTTCCGCATCCAGCAGGAGCAGGTCCTGGACATGTGGGGCAACTTCGCCATCGTCGATTCATCCAGCAATGCGGTGGTCGGCCGGATACGGCGGAGCGCCATGTCCGGTATCGCTGCGGACGAGTATCTGCTGTTCGATGCCGCGGGGCAGCAGATCGGCCGGGTGTTCGAGAACGCCGGGCGAGGTCTGGCCCGGAAGTACCTGCCGGGCGGCAACCTGGCGCCGGAGAAGGTGTGCGTAGAGTTCCTCGGCCGGCCGGTGGGGGAGATCAAGCAGGCGTTCAAACTGGTTGGCGACGAGTGGTCGGTGGATTGCTCGAACATACCGCCCCAGTTCGACCGGCGGACCCTGTTGGGCGCCGTCATCCTCATGGGCATGATCGAGCGGGACCGGAAATGACCGCTCCTGGCGGCAAAGATAGATAATCGCCGCGCTCCCAGTAAGAAGCGCGATGGTCGACCTGAACGAGCTCATCGGCCTCAGCCCGACGGAGAGCGCGCTCGAGCTGGTCATCAGGGTGGCCGTGCTATACGTCGTGATAGTGGTCGCCGTCCGCCTGACCGGAAAGCGAGGCATCGGCCAGGCCAGCGCCCTGGACTTCATCCTAGCGCTGGCGGTAGGGGATGTCATCGGGGACGTGGCCTATGGACAGGAAAGTCTGCTCAAGGCGATCATTATCATCGCAATATGGATCGCGTTGCATGCTCTGACCGCGTTCCTGGGCATCCGATGGCCCCGGTTCGACGAGCTGATCAGCGGACGAAAGACGGCGGTCATACGCGAGGGAGTGGTCATCAAGACCGCGCTGGACCATGAGCTGATGAGCCGGGAGGAGCTGATGAGGCTGCTTCGCGGGAAGGACGTCGACGACTCCTCGAAGGTGAAGGCCGCCTACCTGGAGACGGACGGCACGCTGTCCGTCTCCCTGAAGTAGGGCGTCTGGCAGAAAACCACTTTATCGAACGAGTGGGTACTCTAGCTCATGGGCCGCGAATGGCACGCCATGGAGGCATCGGAGGTCGCGGAGGCGCTTCGCTCTTCGGAGGACGGCCTCACCGCCGAGGAGGCCTCCGTCCGTCTTGCCAGGGACGGCCCCAATGAGCTGATCGGAAAGAGAAAGGTGTCCCGCCTCCAGATCCTTCTCAAGCAGCTCAAGGACCCCCTGGTCTTCATCCTCATCATCGCCGCGGCGGTGTCGGCGGGGGTCGGCATCATCGACTCGTCGACGGAGGAGATGATCAACGCCGGGGTCATCCTGCTCATCGTCGCCCTGAACACCATATTGGGGTATACGCAGGAGTACAAGGCCGAGAAGACGCTGGAGGCGCTGCAGGAGCTGGCCTCGCCCAAGGTCACGGTCCGCCGGGGCGGCCGCGACGTGGAGGTCCCGTCCCGGGAGCTGGTGGCCGGGGATGTGATGGTCCTCTCCACCGGGGACAGGGTCTCCGCCGACGGGCGGTTGATCGGCTCGGCCAACCTGGAGACCGACGAGGCGTCCCTGACCGGAGAGTCGGTCCCGGTGAAGAAGGACCACGGCTCCGTGGTTGCCGAGCGGAGCGTCCTGGGAGACAGGAGCAACATGGTGTACTCGGGCAGCACCATCTCCCGAGGGAGGGGGGTCGCCATGGTGGTCGCCACCGGATCGTCCACCGAGCTGGGGCGCATCGCCGACCTCGCCACCGAGGAGGGCGGTCCCACGCCGCTGCAGAGGAAGCTGGCGGTGCTCAGCCGGCAGCTCGGCATCGTGGTCATCGCCATCGCCGCGATCGTCATGGCGATGGGGCTGGCGGGGGGCGTGGACGTGGTGACGATGTTCCTCACCGCCATCAGCCTGGCGGTGGCCGCCATCCCCGAGGGGCTGCCGGCGGTGGTGACGGTCTCGCTGGCCATTGGGCTGCAGCGCATGGCCCGGCGCAACGCCCTCGTACGTCGTCTTCCGGCGGTGGAGGCGCTGGGCAGCGCCACCGTCATCTGCACCGACAAGACCGGCACGCTGACCGCCGGAGTGATGAACGTCCGCGAGGTGGCGGTGCCGTCCGGCACCGTCCTGGTGACCGGCGAGGGCTATGAGCCGGAAGGTGCGCTCATCCGGAGCGGCGAGGAGCTGGACGCCGGCGATCCTGAGGTCACGGAACTGCTCAGGGCCGGCGTGCTGTGCAACGATGCCTCCCTGGTGAAGGAGGAAGGCTGGAAAGTTATGGGGGACGGCACCGAGGGCACGCTGCTCGTCCTTGCCAAGAAGGCCGGCATGGACCCCGAGGCCGTTCGGCGGCGGCATCCCAGGACGGGCGAGGAGCCGTTCGACTCGGAGCGCAAGCGCATGACCACCGTCCATTCGATCGACGGGGAGGTGCGCTCGTACACCAAGGGCGCGGCGGAGAGCGTTCTGCCGCTGTGCACCCACGTGCTGATCGATGGCCGCCGCACCGATATGAACGACGCCATGCGGGACTCGTTCCTGGCGAAGGACCGGGAGATGGCGTCACGCGCGCTTCGCGTGCTGGCGCTCGCCTACGGCTCCGGCAGGGAGGAGGGGCTCACCTTCCTCGGCCTCGTGGGCATGCTCGACTCCCCCCGGAAGGAGGCGGCCGATGCGGTGACGAAGTGCCGCACCGCCGGCATCAGGGTCATCATGATCACCGGGGACCACCGGCTCACCGCCGCGGCGATCGCCAAGGAGATGGGCATACCGTCCCCGGGCGGCTCCATCACAGGGGAGGAGCTCTCCTCCATGAGCGATCGGGAGCTGTCCGACCGGGTCAAGGAGGTCAGCGTGTTCGCCCGGGTGGCCCCGGAGCAGAAGGTCCGCATCGTGGAGGCGCTGCAAGCTCACGGGGAGATCGTCGCAATGACCGGCGACGGCGTGAACGACGCCCCGGCGCTCAAGCGGGCCGACATCGGGGTGGCAATGGGCATCACCGGCACCGACGTGGCGAAGGAATCGTCGGACATGGTGCTGGCCGATGATAACTTCGCATCGATCGTGTCAGCGGTCGAAGAGGGAAGAGGCATCTACGGCAACATACGCAAGTTCGTCGCCTTCCTCCTGTCGTGCAACGCCGGCGAGATCATCCTCATGCTGGCGGCCACCTTGCTGTTCGCCGAGACGGGCCTGCTGCCGTTCCTGCTGCCGATCCAGATATTATGGATCAACCTGGTGACGGACGGCCTGCCGGCCATCGCGCTGGGCCTTGAGCCGGCTCCGCACGACGTCATGAACGAGTGCCCACGTTCACCGAAGGAGCCGCCGGTAACTCGGCCGATGGCGTTCCGCATCGTCATCACGGGCGTGGCCATGGGGCTCGCGGCGCTCCTGACGTTCGACGTCCTCCGCGGCATGGGCAGCGGGACCGAGCAGGCGCGCACCGCCGCCTTCTGCACCGTCGTGCTGTCCCAGCTGCTGTTCGTGTTCTCGGCACGGGACCTCTCCCGGCCGCTGCTGGAGCTGGGCCGCTATGACCGCCTCATCCTGGCCGTCGGAGCGTCATTCCTGCTGCAGCTGGCCGTGGTCTACATACCGGTCGTCAACGATGTGTTCCACGCCGTGCCGCTGGGAGCGGAGTGGCTCGTCATCGTTCCGATGTCGCTGCTGCCCATGGTCCTGAACGAGGGGTGGAAGTACCTGCACCGGCGCTTCGGCCATGAGCGGGAGGTATGCGAGGTGGAGAATGCTTAGGATCGACGGATCGTATGGCGAGGGGGGCGGCCAGATACTGCGCTCCTCGGTGGCGCTGTCCGCTCTGACCGGAAAGGACATCGAGATCGCGAACATCCGCTCCAAACGAGAGCGGTGCGGGCTGGCCGCTCAACATCTTACCGCAGTGCGCGGAGTGGCGGAGCTGTGCGGCGCGGCGATGGAGGGCGACGAGATCGGCTCCACCTCGCTCAAGTTCCGGCCGGGCGAGGTGCAGGGCGGCGAGTACGAGTTCAACGTGGGCACCGCGGGAAGCGTGACGCTCGTTCTTCAGGCATGCTTGCTGACTTGCCTTAGGGCCGACGGGCCGGTGACGCTGACGATAAGGGGCGGGACCAACGTCTGGATGTCCCCGCCGGTGGACCATTACCAGAACGTCCTGCTGCCGATGCTGCGCGAGATGCATGTCGACGTCGAGCTGGAGGTGCTTCAGCGAGGGTTCTATCCTCAGGGCGGCGGCATCGTGACCGCCTCCCTCGCCCCGCCCCGGGCGGTGATGCCGCTGCGGCTCGAGGGGAGGGGGCGGCTCGAGATGATCAATGGCACGTCCTTCGTGCAGAACCTTCCGGAGCACATCGCCCAGAGGATGGAGCACGCGGTCCGCAAGTCGCTGCTGGGCGAGAGGATCGTCACGGAGCGCCGGCTCTCGTCCGGACCGTCGTCGGGCGCCGGCATCTATCTTTGCGCGAAGTATGAGAACACCGTGCTGGGCGCCGATGCCTTGGGAGAGCGAGGCGTTCCCGCAGAGCGGGTCGGCGAGCTCGCGGCCGAACGCATGCGGGACGAGCTGGACGGCGGCGGCACGCTGGACGTCCACACCGCCGATCAGCTGCTGCCGTACATGGCCATGGCAGCAGGTGACTCATCCTTCAAGGTGCGGGAGCTCACCTCCCACCTTATGACGCAGATGTGGCTGCTGCCCCAGTTCCTCCCGGTCGACATCAGCGTGGACGGGACGGCCGTGAGCGTCTCGCCTAACCGTACATGATCGGCAACGAGGTCTTCCGGACCTCCTGCTCCCGGCCCGCCTTGTCGTAGATGTCCTTCAGCTCGCCCTCGATCTTCTCCGCCTCCTCCTTCAGGGGCTGCAGGTCCAGCTTGTCGTCGAGGATCAGGCTGTTAATGGTGGTGGCCTCGGCCGCGGCGGCTCTGGCGTCAGGAAAGTCGGCTGACGCCTCCGAGAGCAGGGTGATGACGTCGAAGGTGCGGTTGACGCCCTCGTTGAGAAGGATGGCCGACAGGCCGACGATGATGCCACCCTCGAATATGGGGACGTTCTTCGATGTGAGCAGCTCCCTTGCCTCCGGCGTGGAGCCGACGCCCAGCACCTCGAAGGGCTGCTCTCCCGGGGGCCGCCCGCTCTGCTTGTTGGAGATGCCTTCCGGACTGATGACCAGGCGGCACTTGTGGTCCTCCACCCAGTCCATCAGGGTGATGCCCAGCAGCTTTTGGACGTGAGGGGGCGGCTGGAACTCAGAGACGAAGACCACCATCCTCTGGCCGTCGCCGAACTCCCCGCCGTAGATGCGGACCGGGCTGTGCGGCACGCCGCCCTTGATCGTCGAGATGGTGGGAAAGTGATCCGAATCGACCACCGCGATCTGGCGCAGCTTGAGCGTGGTGACCAGATAGTTGGCGACGATGGAACCGACCAGTCCGACCGATGGAAAGCCGTCGATCACGTAGGCGCCGCGGATGTTCATCTCCTCGATCTCGATAATGTCCAATCCATCACCGTTTGGTTTTCCTATCCCGCGGTATATAAAACGGAGACCTAGGCTGGGTCAAAAGATTAACTTGGCTGTCCAAGAGCGATTGGTGATGCCCCGTAAGTGGTAGAACGACTTTTTGATGAAACGTGTTTAAACAGCATACATGACGGCCGAAAATATCGATGAAATGGTAGATATTACCTGACCCAGGCCAGGTTTGACGCCATCTGGTAGACTAATCCAGATCATTCTAATTATTGATATTTAGAGAAGACTTTTTATTATTAATTACAGATTACTAGATATTGATTGGAGATGCAATAATATGGAGGGAAGAATGAGATACACCAAAACACTGTTTGCTATTGTGGCATCATTTGTAATGTTGGCCCCCTGTGCCTTGGTGATTTCAACGCAAGACGCGGAGGCAGTGGTTGTTAATCACTTTATCTCTACTGAAAAGGAAGACGCTTTTCAAGAATGGCAGGGCACATATCAAAGGGTAGAGATAAAAATATATAGGCAAAATAATACGCCTGGCATATTAGCTGATGTCACCACTTATCAGACCAGCGATAAGTGGCTAGGTCGTTTTCAAAATATAATTCATTTTGATCATTCCCCCATTCTTACCCACGGCGATAATGAACCATCTACTGGGTACGATCCTCACTTCTATACTACATTCTATGGATACCTTCCCCGTAACGGCCAGAATTACGATGGCCTAGGTCATGTTGGAACAGCCGGGGGATACCTCGATGTACAGACAGGAGTCCCTCAAGGAAATATCGGGGGCCCGAACGCATACCAGGTCACACCCGGAGATAACACCGTAACATGGGACATCTATGAAGGCAGATGGCAATCCAGCTGGAACGGACTTACCGTATCCGGTGTATCATCTGGCATGCCAAGCGAGGCGTTCAATGCATTCGTTAAATATCAAACCGCAGATTGGAGAGTGTTCTGGTGGGACGTCAATGATGAGGAAAGTCATTACTTCAACATACCCAAAGCTGATTTTATCTAAATCAGCTCAATATTATATTTGATTTATGGGTGGATGGGCGTCGTGACACTATCAAGGAAGAAGCGTAGCTTTAGTAGAACACGCCTCCTTGCCGTCATCTCGGTACTAATCATCGCCGTAGCGCTCATCGGCCTGCTGAGCACGGGAGGTCAGGAGGATCGAAACACCCTTCCTCCGCTGAATGCCGAGAGGACGATCGAGAGCGTTACCGACCTATACTACCCGTTCGTGCTGGAAGATGACAGCGTGGAGATCTACTTGGACGGCCCTACCTTTTTCGCCTTCTGGGGACGGAGCGACGGGACACTTCGGATCGACCGCCCCAATTATGAGGAACCCGGTATGCCTGAACCCTTCACCTCCAGTTCCGGCGGACAGAGCAGCCTGAGGGGAGATGAGCACCCCGGGAACTATACTATAACAGTGAGCGGAAAATTGGCGATAATGTTGGGAGACAACGGCATCAGCAAACAACTATGGCGGGAACCCCATCTCGACATGAACATTACCGCGCCCTACCTGGCCTTCGACATAATAAACCTAGGTGGTATGGACGTCGCCATTTCCACGAACAAGAGCGTGGACGTTCGCATTCTATTTACTGACCTGACCACGTTATGTAGCTACGCGGTCGATAATGCTTCATCCACCATAACGATCCCCGATCGTTCCACCTCACGCTACTACGTCGTACTGGCTTGCGATGGGGACGATGCAGGGACCACCGTGTCCATCACATACGGCCCAGCGACGACCTCTAAGGATGGCGGGAGCTGGACGGCTCTCCTCATCGCAGGCGGCCTGGTGGCGATCGTCGCCTACATCTACTTAAGATACTACCGGCGGGAGTATCTCTGATGCCCAACGTCATCGAGATCCAGGGACTCACCAAGGCGTATGGGGGGAAGGTCGCTCTTAAGGATATTGACCTCACCATAGGCGCACAGGAGGTGATCGGCCTAATAGGACCGAACGGAGCGGGCAAGACCACGCTGATAAAACTTATCTGCTCGCTTCTCCGTCCCACCCGGGGCACCATAGCCGTTCACGGTAAGGATATAACAAAGGATGTCGGCTACAAGGCCAGGATGGCGTACATGGCCGAGAACGCCGGGTACTACGAGGCGATGAGCGCGTTCGAGTACCTGAACGTGTTCGGGCGGTACCACTCCGTGCCTGACATGAGGAAGAAGAGCATCGAATGCCTGAGCGAGGTCGGCCTCCGCGATCACGGGGACGAGAGGATAGCGACCTTCTCCAAGGGCATGAAGCAGCGGCTGGGAATCGCCCGCTGCCTCCTCAACGATCCCGAACTGGTGCTGATGGACGAGCCGCTGACCGCCCTGGATCCCCGAGGGAAGGCGGACGTCATCGGACTGATCGCCGCCCTACGGGACCGAGGCGCCACGGTCATCATCTCCTCCCACGAGCTGAGATACATGGACGACCTGTGCGATCGCCTGTGCATCCTCAAGGACGGAAGGCTGGTGGAGGACGGGGCGCCCCAGGCCATCGCCCGCAAGGCCGGGTTCCTCCACTATGAGCTGCTCCTCCGAAGGCCGTTGACGAACGAGGATGACATCAGGGCGATGTTTCCCGAGATCGTCGAGCTGTCCTGCACCAACAACCTCCTCCGCCTCAAGGTTAACGACGCGGGGGGCTTCGAGAAGTGTTTCCTCCGTTTCCTTCTGGACAATGACATAGAGTTCACGCTCCAGAGCCATCAGCTCGATCAGATCTACTCCGAACACTTCAAGGAGGCGGACCGATGAGCGGGCAACGGAGGATGTTCATCAAAGTGGCAAGGGCCACCGCCGAGGAGAGCATGGTCAGCGGCCAGTACGCCATGTCCCTGTTCGTGGCATCCCTGGTGACGTCGCTATTCATCATGTTCACCTCCTACTTCCCTGAATCAGGGGTCAAGGGCAACCTGGCCATGGCCGTCTACGTGGCGATGATGGTCGTAATGGTCGTGGCGGCGGTCCTCGCGACCGCCTCGTTCTCCGGCGAGATCGACGGCCGCACCATGGACCTGCTGTTCTCCCTGCCGATCGGGCGGAGCACGCTGTACCTGGGCAAGCTGGCTGGCATCATGGTGGCAATGGTGCCGGTGGTGGCGATGCCTTTCATCACCTACCTCCTATTGCTCTCCACCGTGACCGGGGCCGTCTCTCATATACTCTTATCCATGGCCGCCGGGCTGTTCGTACTGTCCGTCCTGATGATCGCCGCAATCGTTGCCGCGGTCGCGTTCCTCTCACTGCTGCTCAGACGAACGCTGTACACGCTGGGCGCCGCGGGCGCCTATCTGATGACGATGATATTCCTTGCTCCGACGCTGAACGACTTCAGCGGCCAAAGGATCGTCTATGCGCCCGATTATGCATTGCTCTTCCCCTTCCCGTATGCCGTCATTGCCGCCGCCACGAAATCCGTCAGGGTGCTGAATGAGGTCGATCCCCTGCTTTACGTGACGCTGCTCCTTTTCATTCTCATAGCGACGGTGCTCGGCCTGGCGGTAATCAGGAGGATGGAGCTATGAACGTTCGAATGCTTGGCGCCGTCGGCGCCCTGGTCCTGCTCCTGGTCCTTTCGGCATCTGGTCCGGCTTCGGCGGACGCCGCATTCGCCGACAAGGGGGACATTAGGGTCCTGTACGCGACGGCGTCCGATGCAGACGGCAACGGAGCCGATGTCAGTAGACCCACAGTCATAGGGCGGCATCTGGAAGTATCCATCGTCCTGATGAACCTGGGTGAGGGCGCCGCCGATGTAGTGGTGAGGCTGATTCCGAGCCTCAACGGCTACTCGGTCATCCAGCCACCCCTTGAGGGGGACCTTCCGGCATATGATCCTTCTACGGAGATCGATCTCTCCAGGGCGATGGACGAGCTGTACGAGGTCTTCCCGGCGCGCGGAAAGGTCATCGAGGAGCTGAAGGCAGGAGAGCGGACGACGCTGAACTTCACGATAGCAGTCAGAACGGCCGGGGCGTGGAACTGCGGCATCCTTATCACGCTGCCGAACGGTACCTCATATCTGTACCACGGCTCCACCTTCTACGTCGCTAGGAACCTGACGCCCTACTTGGACGCCATGGTCCTCGCCATACCGTTCGCTACCGGCGGTGGCGCCCTGAGCATCGTGCACCTCTGCCGCAGGAGACGCAGGATGGGAAAGGGAGACTGAAGCGAGCAGGCCACGAGTACGGAAGCAAATATTATGGCCGGTTCGCATATGTCGTTCGCATGCGACCCCGCGTAACGGTGAACTGCGCCATGACCGCCGACGGCAAGCTGGCCGGACGGTCGAGGAAGCAGGTGAGGATATCGTCCCCGGAGGACATGGACAGGGTGAAGGCGCTGCGCGCCTCCTCCGATGCCATCCTGGTCGGCGTGGGGACCGTCATCGCGGACGATCCGCATCTTACGGTGAAAGGGCTTCCGCCGGAGAGGAACCCGCTGCGCGTCGTCCTTGACTCCCGCGGTCGCACGCCGTCGAGCGCGAGGGTGCTGGACGACCGATCGAGGACGCTGATCGCCACCGCCGACGACTGCGACCGCACCTGGCCAGGGGCAGAGGTGGTAAGATGCGGCGCGGATATGGTGGACCTCGCGGCGCTAATGGACATCCTTGGTGAGAGGGGCGTACGGACCCTGATGGTGGAGGGCGGCGGGGAGACCATATTCTCCTTCTTCCAGGCCGGCCTGGTCGACCGGTACCTGGTGTTCGTCGGCAGCCAGATCATTGGCGGGCGTAACTCGCCCACCCCGGCCGACGGGGACGGCCTTCCGGACGATCGCTCGATACGTCTCAGGCTGACGGACGCCGAGGTCCTGGGTAAACTTATTTCTTTTTTTAAGTT
>ENA-UOOE01000207-UOOE01000207.1-fermentation-metagenome-genome-assembly--contig:-NODE-207-length-63209-cov-15.294882_pt1 | contig 63209 bp, 58 predicted proteins | sample MGYA00245776_ERZ724021 | MGnify/ENA primary metagenome ERZ724021 (study PRJEB28704, sample SAMN03018321) | fermentation metagenome | biome: anthropogenic terrestrial biome; feature: soil; material... | reverse complement strand
TATGCCGTTTTTTTATGCGATTATTTTTACTGAATTTTTACTTGCGAAACTTGAAACTTTAATATACCAGAAAGTAAGAAGTATTTAGACCGAGTACGCGATGTATTCTGTTTTTGTTCCTTTACTTCATTAAGATATTCAGATGTAGCCAATTTAAAGCGCAGTGATGTTTTTGACAGCTATATAAGTATAACTACTATTAAGACAGCAGACAGCCTTACAATTGAATTAAACGACTACTCCAAAGCAATACTAAAGAAGTATGAGAAAGATGTATTTCCAAATAACAGTGCATTACCCGTTATCAGTAACCAACGAATGAATGAGTATCTAAAAGAGTTGGGTGAGCTGTGCGGATTAGATGAACCAGTAACCATCACCTACTACAAGGGCAACCAACGTTATGACGAAGTTTATCCTAAATATGTACTAATAGGTACTCATACAGCACGTAGAACCTTTATAAGCAACGCGCTTATGTTGGGTATTCCTCCACAGACGGTAATGAAATGGACCGGACATAGTGATTACAAAGCTATGAAGCCTTATATAGATATTGCAGACAGAGCTAAAGCTGAATCAATGAAGATGTTTAATAAAAAATGATCTAAGATCAATACAAATACCATTTAAATACAAACCATATGAATTACAAACAAATTGTTATGAAAGCAATTGTTGAAAACCGAGAGAATAATACCTCTTACGTTTCATATTTTGAGAGACAAGCTAAGATAGCAGAGCAAGAAATGTATAAACCGGTAGACTTCTATGATGGTTGTATATATGTGATAGGACTATACAAAGAAATAATAATTAGTGCATATGAGAAAAGATACAATGAAAATGATCTTACATTAATATATTACAAGAAAGCAAAAGAACAAGAACATACTATAGACGAAAAAGGTGTGACAATTCAAAGCCATATAGACTACATAGAAAGAGACAAGCTATTTGTAAAGAATCGAGGTTACAAAACAAATACCGACTTTGGTTGTGAACTTGATAAAGATGGCAATATCTCGCAAAGCATTTTTGATACAAAAGTCACTTTACGATGGTATGAAGTAGAGCAGATTGAACAAGAGCTACTAAAAGCTAAGCAAGAAATATTACCAACTCCAACAGACTCTTCGTTACAACAACCATTAATAAATCTTCCTGATAAAGTATTGACTTTTTTAGCAGAAACTAAATGCGAAAATGGTCAAACATTTATTGATAAAGTAAAGCCTAATCCATTAAAGTGGCTACAAAACAAACAGCTTGCCCGTGAACTTTTAACCCATGAAAAAATAAAAGGCACATTGAAAACATCAACGGTAGAAAAGCAAGCCATAAATATTTTTGTAGATAAAGATAATATGCCTTTGCGTTTGGCAAAAAATAAACGAATTGCAAGTAATGATAGTGATAAATTAAGCGAATTTTTAGCGACTTTATAACCTCCTTGTTTTCTGATAGAGCGACCATATCCGACCCCATGCGACCATTAAGCGACCTGTTAAAAGGTCGCTTTTCTTTTTGATTTTCAATTGTTTACCACACTTCACCGATTTATATTTGTAACAGAAAAATCAAACTAAAAATTTAATTAATATGATGCAAGTAAACAAAGACACACCTATCGCAATGCTGACAGTCGGACAGTTGAAAGAATTTTTACAAGGTGAAAATATTGTACCGACTAAAGAAGTGATCGAACCCAAAAAATACGCATATGGGCTCCAAGGTATTAGAATATTATTCAATGTGTCTCATGTAACTGCCCAAAGGTATAAAGACACGATCATTGCCGATGCTTGTTTTCAGCAGGGAAGAAAAATAGTAGTGGATGTTGATAAAGCAATGGAACTGTTTCAGAAGCAGAGTAAGAAAGGTGGTACTATATGAGTAATACACGAAAATATTCTGAACATATAGGACCTAGTAAAGACTCTAATTGGGATGGTATTGAAAAAGGGAAAGACAATTTATCTAACTTAAAAAAGGAGTTTGAATGCCAAGAACACTTGGAAGTTGAACCAATACACTGCAAAGTACCAGGAGTTAAGAGTTTAGGTGAAATTCTACAATCAGATTTCAAGAACTTATTTGAAAGGAGGACTAATTATGATTGAGGATGCCGTAAAGATAATTACCGACACAAGAAACAGTCTCATTGAAAAATATGAGATGAAGAAGATCGTAACGACCAGAAACAACATTATCTGGGGAATTGATGAGGTTGTTTTAATCCAAAATATGACAACCGGAGAGCTTAAGCTAAAGAAGAATTTACGATGAATTTCATTGAATGTAAATAGCAAATGATATGTCAGAAACCGAATCAAATAGTGGTTGGATATCTATTTATAGAAAAATTCGAAATCATTGGATATGGCAAGATCCAGTTAAACTTAAATGGTGGATAGACATCCTGCTTGCGGTGAATCACGAAGATCAAAAGGTAAATATCGGAATGAGATTGATTGAGTGTAAAAGGGGACAAACTGTTATGAGTTTGCGGAATTGGGCGGATAGGTGGAAAGTGTCAAAAGATACTACACGCAATTTTTTTGAACTATTGAAAAAAGGCAAAATGATTACAACGGAAAATCTCATAAACACCACACGGATAACTGTCTGTAATTATGATATATATCAAGGTGATTTACGCACAAGCCAAACGCAAGCCGAACGCAAGCCGAACGCAAGCCAAACGCAAGCCGACCCAAACAATAATGATAATAATGATAATAAGGTTTTAGAGTCAAATCCCAAAATTGAAAATGATGTAGAAAAAAAAATAAACAAAAAAGAAATCGAGTTTAAAGAATCGATTAAACCATTCATTTCGAAATATGGGAAAGACATTTGTAACAATTTCTACTTGTATTGGTCCGAGCCGAATAAGAGTAAAACCAAATTACGTTATGAGATGGAAAAGACCTGGGATGTCAGCAGAAGACTAGCCAATTGGGCAAATAGAGATAAAGCATTTAACACAAGAATTAATGGAACAGGTGCAGAACCTAACTATCAAAAATTATAACGATATGCAGTTACCGCATGACATAGAAGCTGAAAAAGCAACCATAGGAGCGTTACTATTGGAGAAGACAGCTATATACGAAGTTATGGACTTTCTTAAGCCTGACATGTTCTATAATCGTCAGCTGAATGAAATCTACAAAGTAATTCTTGAGGTTGAGTCTCAGTCAGATGTTGATCTTATAACAGTTTTCGAGGGCTTAAAGAAACGAAACAGTAAGATTGATATATCACTACTAACAGACCTTTCAGGTTATGTAACCTCCGCAATTCACGTTAAAAGTCACGCTATGATAGTCTTTCAGGACTATATACGAAGAACTTTTGTACTGAAATGTGCAAAATCTTTGAATGATAGCAATGATATGAGTTTAGATGTGGACGACCTGATAAGTGATCATATCTTTCAAGTAGAGAATTTATCGGATATAACAGATGTTGGAACAACCACCTCAATCGACAAATTAGCAGTCGAGGCTTATAAAGCATATCAGGAAAGGGAGAAAAGAGCCAAAGAAGGCAATCCGATAGGAATACATACGGGACTAAAAAGACTGGATAGTATTTTACATGGTTTTCAAAAAGGATGCGTTTATGTATTAGCAGCGCGTCCCGGAATGGGCAAGACAGCGTTTCTGCTCAACTCTGCAAGACTTTCAGCCGCAAAAGGCAACAGTGTACTCATTTTCTCTTTGGAGATGCCAAAGGGGGCTTTAATTAACCGTATGGCAGTCGCTCACTCCGGGGTTAATTCAGAATTATTCAAAGAAGGTAGGTTATCACAGGACGAATACATCAGTCTCGCAGAATCATTGGAGCAATTATCCCTACTCCCGATTTCGGTAAATGATACTGCTTCTATTTCAGTTCAACAAATAAGAGCACAAGCTAAAAAGATGAAACGCAAAGGTAAATGTGATATTATCATGATTGACTATTTACAACTGATCGATATGAGCAGGCTAAAAGGAAAATCAACGAATGATGAAGTATCGGCATGTTCACGTGCAATTAAAATTATGGCAAAGGACTTGGATGTTCCGGTAATACTCCTGTCACAGCTTAACAGGGGCGTAGAGGGGCGTAATGACAAGAGACCTATGCTATCTGACCTAAGAGATTCCGGGGCAATAGAACAGGATGCGGACGCCGTTATATTCATCCATAGGGAAGCATACTACAAACCTGATCTTGACAAAAATAAATGCACTGTTATAGTTGCAAAAAATCGAGAGGGTAGAACTGGAGAACTTGACATTTGGGTAGATAACTGTATTACCAATTTCAAAGATGATGTACCAAACGCACATTATGCAAGTCCCGAATTTGAAGAGACTTTATACAGTGATAACAACAAAGAAGAGACACCGTTTTAAATAAAAAAATCACTAATTTAAAAAACCAGATTATGAAAAATTTAAATTTTGTAGCAGAGCAACTGGAAAAGTATTTGAATCTTGCTCAGGAATTTACGGAAGATTATTACCTGACAATGGAGTTAGGTGGAGATCCAATGAGGATCATCAGCGAGGAAAACGAGAAACTCAAAAGGATTGAAGCAATGATTTATGTATGTAAAGATAAAATGAAATTTATTGATCATGAGATCACCTACAGCGCAAGTGGTTTTCGGGTTGATATCATTAATCATGATGTTCCATTTTAAGAACATAGGCATTGATCATTCGTATTGGGTTTTTAACCAAAATGGATGCAATAACCCTTGGATGCAATGGTACAGGATTAATTATCCTGTCCATTGCTTTTCACCCGTTCCTTCTATAACCTTTTATCAAATTAATATTTAGCATATAAATGTGAAATCCATTCTTTATTTTTGGTTCAACAATCACACATAATGTTATAGACATGGTAGATAACAACAAAGCTACAATCAAAAAAAAGGCAGGCAGACCAAAAGGGTTTACTACAAAAGGCAGGATGACCAGGTTGGAGAATGTAGGGGCGGAAAATGCAATCCGTTTGTTTATTAATCATAAATTTGCTGCTGCAACACAGGCCTGGGAAGAAATTGAAGATCCATACCAAAAGGTAAACACCTTTATCAAGCTGATGGAATTTGTTATTCCCAAAAGGAGATCAGTTGATTTCAAACCTGAGGCAGGTCCTGAGAACTCTCTTGAAGCCCGATTATCGAAAATGATGAAAGAGCATAACGCTGTTAATAATAATGCGGATGGAAAATCATCACTTTGATTTTCAGGGTTATAAATAGATATTTTCTGCTATTATAGTTTATAGTATAAGGTGGGTAAATTCTTACTTCTGAAGATGAAACAGTAGGAGAATAAATTTGTAATGAAAAAATTTTATTATTGAGGAAAATTATGTTAATTTGCGGAATTGTAATGAAAATGTTCTTAGCATTTTCTTATATGCTTGATTAACAATAATACTCATGATTTCAAACGATAAATCAGAAAAGATAAAGGAGATCTGGAATAATTTTCAGGGTGCAAACCAAATGGTTCTCGATACCAAAGGTAATGAACTACCCAACATCGATGAACTTCGTCAAGAAGCAATAAAGGACCTTTCCAAGATCATTACTCAATTCAAAAATCGAACATTGTCTCTCGGAGAATTCAAAACAAGTATTGATAGTTACAACAAGAAAAATAATTTATGGGGCTTCACGGCAATTAAAGGTCAGTTTTTCTTCAATCAGTTAACTAAAAATCTGGATGATGAGGGAATAAGGAGAATCGAGTTACTGCTTAAAGATACGATATCAGAACCAAAAGATTTAAAAGATGCTTTAACCAAAATTGATAAACTGGAAAAGCATTGTCTGAATATTTACTCAAAAGCGAATGACAAGAGGCTGGTTGCAAATCCAAAATCGGTTGCTTATTTTCTCTCATACTTCTGGCAAATTGCCGATAATACACAATGGCCCATTTATTATACAGCAACCCTACAATCTTTTGAACAAATTGGATTGTGGGAAGAAAAATCATCACAACGTGAAAATTATAAGCAATTCTATGAACTGAACGAAGAGATTAAAGAATTACTCAGTAAACAAACGAAATCAACTATATCGAATTGGGATGTTGAGCATGCTTTTTGGCATTTCAGAGGCAATCCGAACAAAAAAGTGGGAGACGAAAAGGTTACAAAAAAAATTATTGAGAAACCTGATACTATTGATGCAGTGAATAATGTTATAGTATCTGCAAGCTTTGATCTCACAGACTACATCATACCCAGGGTATCAAAACTTGTTGAACTGGGAAAAGCAACTGATAAATCCTCAACTCAGAAAGGATATGAATATGAAAAATTAGTGGCAGAAGTATTTGGGCAATTAGATTTTGAAGTGGAGTCATTGGGTCAGGGTACCGGTAGAAATCCTGACGCCATTCTAAAATTCAGAGAAGAAAACACTGCTTTTATCGTTGATGCAAAAGCATACAATGGAGGGTTTTCACTTGGGACAAGTGATAGAGCTATCAGGGAATATATTAATTACCATTGTCCAAAGCTACTTAGAAATGGATACAAGAAAATCGGATTCATAATAGTAAGCAATGATTTCAGGGATAATTTTGATGATTTCGTAAATAGCATTACCTGGGATACCGACATCAAACGATTCATTTTGTTAACTTCAGAGGCATTGTTGTACTTGCTCGCATTTAAAACAAAAAACCGGTTGAGCCTGGGAACAGTAATAGAAAGCCTCATCAGTTTCGGAAATCCAATTACAGCAAATAAAATCATTGACAAGTTTGATGATGTTTGATCATTCTTTCTAAATACACATCCATGAAAAATACAGTTAGCGAAAAGCCCTATCATTCTGAGGTAGGGAATGAAAGGAAAGATTTACATTTGAATAAAGATGTATTTGATGAAATTGATTTAGGTCCACAATCTGAATCCGACAACCTATTTACAGCCAAGGCACGAAAACTTCAATCGTTGTGGAGAGTTGTAAATGGATTGGAAACTGGGATAGGACCCAATAAGAAATCAAATTATAAAGGCATTCCAACCAAATACGGAAACATAATTACCGACGGTGAGATAAATGGTAAGAATTTCTATTTTCCCGAGACGTTTGAATATGCAAAATGGAGGGTTCAAAACAGACTTAAAGATGAAACTATTGATGCTTATCGGCTGTTCAACAACCTCCTTTCGAGCATGCCAATGGCATTCAATCTGTTTCATCCGCTGATGATGCTGAAAGCGGAGAAGCCTGCGCTGGTCGACCAGATGATCAGAGAAGCTTTTCCTGGCATTTCTTCCATTTACAGGGTGCAGGAAATCGGGCTGGAGTTTATTCCCACACCTATTGAGAATTACACATATGACAAATCGGCTATGGATGCATTTATCCGGTATCAAGATAGGGAGGGCAACAACTATTTGATTGCGATAGAGACGAAATATACAGACAGCCTGGGAACGAATGCTGCATCTAATCAAAAACATCAACTGGATGTATTATGTGAGTTGGAACTATTTACACCGGAAGCCATCAGTAGCATCAAAGAAAGTAAAATAAAAATCAGTCAGATCTTCCGCAATTTCATACTTGTCGAAAAATATGGAAAGGTTCACGGCTTGAAGGGAGTCTATTCTGTTGTGATGGCACCCTCAGATCATCCCACTACCAAAAAAGAGATCAAATCACTTCAGACCCAACTCAACGAAGATGTCAAAGAAAGAGTCTTTGTTTTGAGTCTTGAAGAATTCTCCACCGCTATTCGGGTGCATTGTCCAGGCAAATATCTGAAATGGATCGACTGGTTCCACGACCGGTATCTTAATTTTGAGAAAGTTTGATTGGGCTGCGTTTAGTATCTTTCAATCGATTTTTTAATCGTGACACAAGTTGTCAAACCCACCTTGTACTTTTGAACCATTCATTATAAATTAAAATCTATGAAAACTTTAAATTATCTGATTATCATCGCTTTGTCAGTATTAACTCTCTCCTCCTGCAAGACCACTTTTTACCAGGTTTACCGCGCCACACCAGCCGACAGGTCGATGGCCAACAAGGATGCGCTGGTCTACGAAGATGAGAACTGCGAGGTCACCTATAACCTCTGGAGCCACGGCGGCAACATGGGGTTTGCTTTCTTCAACAAGACCAAAGAGAACATCTACCTGAATCTCGACGAGTGTTTCTTCGTTAGAAACGATGTGGCCAACGATTATTACCTGGAAAGGGAGTTCACCCAATCATCCAACATGGGTTCCAAAAGTTCGCGCAAAAAGGGAGGGTCAGTCGCGCTCACCGGTCTCAATTTCCTGGGACTTATCCAAAGCAACCAAGCAGCAGCAGAGGTGAGTGAGTCGCTGATGACCTCCTCCGGTTCCTCCGTCTCTGTAAAGGAGAAGAAAATCGTCACCATCCCTCCCGGAACGCTCAAGTACATCTCGGAATACAACATCAACGAGAGTCTCTACCGCGATTGTGACCTGTTGAAATACCCGAAGCGTAAACAGGTGCGGACACTGCATTTCATGAAGGACGACAGCCCCTACGTCTTCAGCAACAGGATCACCTACCGGGTGGGAGAAGCCGCAGCACCGGTCCAGTTTGAGAACCAGTTTTACGTTTCGGAGATCACCAACTATCCGGAGAAAGAAATCGTAGAGAATGATTATGATGAGTTCTGCGGGGAGAAAAGCATGGAGAGATACAACTTCTTCAAGGTTAAATCCCCCGATCGATTCTATATCATGTATCTGAAGAATTTTCAGGACACCAAGCACTGAAGATATCTGAAACGAAAAAACTTCGTGTAGGCACGAATAAATACAACCTACTATTTCGGAAACTTTTTTTAACAGCTTTACCGTTTTAATTCCTATATTTGTGAAACAACAGCCATGAGTGCCTGAAATGAACATATAAGTGAATAAAAACTGCCGAAAAGGATACCTGGCACACCGGTCGTAACATGTTGGTGGTTCCGCTGCCATTGATGTTGAGACACAGGTCCTGCCGGTTATCTTTTTTGTCGTAGAGATGCAACAACTGATTGATCCGGATGAATAAAGAGAAGATAGAGAGGTATAAATTTTCCTTCACCGCCGCCTCGTTGCAGGTGCCGGTGATGACCAGCCTTGCGGAGAAGATGGTGAACGAGGGGCTCTCCCTCGATGAGCTGAAGCCGGAGGATATCGGGAAGGAGCGTGCGAAGACCAATAAGAGGCAGTTCATTGAGATGAAGAAACGTCTGGCCACCTTGACGGATGATGAGATCAACCACCTCGTCAGGGCTTCCTATGAGGAGCAGCGACTACTTTCGATGGTCGCTTTCGCCAGGGCCTACCGGTTCTTCTACGATTTCGTGATCGATGTGGTGGTCGAGAAAGTGGCGCTCTTCGACATTACGCTGACCGATATGGACTACAACGTCTTCTTCAGCCGTGTCGCTGCCGACCATCCCGAGGCAGATAAGCTCACATCTCTCACGCAAAAAAAAGTACGACAATATACATTCAAGGTGCTGGAGCAGGCAGGCCTTATCAACAACGTGAAGGAGCGCATCATTCAGGTGCCACAGTTGAGCATTGCGTTCACCTCACTTATTTCGGCCACCAGGCCACAGGATTTAAGACTATTACTAAACTGAAAAGGGTATGACCTTAGAAGAATCTATATATGAAAAATTCACTTTCATCCGCAAGGTAGTATCGCAGGAACGGTTCATCAAGATGGAGGGGCTCTCGGGCGAGATTCCTTTCTGGATAGCCCCTTACGAGGTGAAAGCCGAGAACCAGGTCAACAACGAGATCGGCAACCTGGTCAGAAAGCTCCACAACGAAGGAATCAAGGCACTCTGTATCGACCTGTTTGAGCTGAGTTGCTCGCTGGTAGAACAAAACATCGGCCTGGAGGATATGTTTGCAATCGAAGAGACCATGGAGAAGCAATTCTTCATCGATGCGCTGCAGTCCACCATCAACATCCACGAGCGGTTCATACCCGCCATCAGTGAACGAATAGAGGCAGAGAAACCCGCCATGCTGTTCATCAAGGGTGTAGGGAAAGTCTTCCCTTTTATCCGCTCCCATATCGTGCTCAACAACCTTCAGAGTGCCGTGAAGAACATCCCCACGCTGATGTTCTTCCCCGGTGAGTATTCCGGCAAGTCGCTGAAGCTGTTCAACCTGCTGGAGGACGATAACTATTACAGAGCCAACAATATTTTCTCACAAAAGATATAAATCATGATCACGCCAGTCAATCTTTTTCGCAAAGATGTTAACAGAAAAATCGATACCGTAATAAAGGCCGACGACCAGGCCAACATCTTCCAGGAGGTGGATGAGTATGTCGTCACCCGCGAGATATCCAACAAGCTTGCAGACTTCTTTGAGTATTACAACGAAAACGGGATCACCAATGGTGTCTGGATCTCCGGCTTCTTCGGCTCGGGCAAGTCGCACCTCCTCAAGATCCTCAGCTATGTGCTGGAGAACAAGAAGTACAACGGTTATCACCTGGGTGAGCTCTTCGCGGAGAAGATCACCGACGATATCAAGCTCAAGGGAGATATTCAAAGCTGTCTGAGAAAAATCAACTCGGAAAGCATCCTTTTCAATATCGACCAGCAGGCACAGATCACCACCAAGAGCGATGAGAACGCCATCCTGAAGGTGTTCTACAAGGTATTCTACGACCATCAGGGTTTTTACGGCTTCCAGCCCCACGTGGCAGCCTTTGAGGAGAGTCTTGTCAGGGACAGCAAGTATGAAGCCTTCAAGCAGGAGTTTGAGAAGGTGTACGGCCAGCCCTGGACGGAAGCCCGTAAGGATTACATCAAGCCGCAGATCAACGATGCCATCGCACAGAGCTGTGCGGTAGTCTATAGCGCCGATCCCGAGCAATACAAGAACTATCTCTTCAAGTGGCAGTCACAGCACAAACAGTCCATCGAGGACTTCGCCATGAAGGTAAGCGATTACATCAATGCCCGGGGTAAGAACTTCCGGCTCAACTTCTTCGTGGATGAAGTGGGACAGTTCATCGCCGAAAGGACGAAGCTGATGCTCAACCTGCAGACCCTCGCCGAGACCCTCTACACCAAATGCAACGGCCACAGCTGGGTGATGGTCACCTCGCAGGAAGATCTTGAGAACCTTGTGGGTGATGACTCCAAGGTGCAGTCCGACGACTTCTCAAAGATACAGGGACGGTTCAAGGTACGCATGCCATTGACCTCCTCCAGCGTGGATGAGGTGATTGAAAAACGTCTGCTGGAGAAAAGCGATGATGGTGTTCCTGTGCTCACCCGACTCTTCAAAAGCGAAGAGGAGAATATCCGGACGTTGATCTCATTCTCCAACAGCGGCATCCAGTTCAGGGGATATAAGGATGAGCATGACTTCGTCAACAAGTACCCCTTCCTCCCTTACCAGTTCGACCTCTTCCAGCAGTGCATCAAGTCGCTCTCCCGTCACAACGTCTTCCAGGGGCAGCACCAGTCGGTCGGCGAACGTTCCATGTTGGGAGTGTTCCAGCATATCCTCAAGGAGATGGACCTGACCAACACCCACTCGCTGGTAAGCTTCGACCAGATGTTCGAAGGGATCGCCGGCACCCTGCGCACCGAAGCACAGAACGCGATACTGGTTGCCAACAACAACCTCAGTGCCTCCAATCCCATGGCCGTAAGGGTGCTGAAAGTGCTCTTCATGATCAAGTATTACGAAAGCTTCAAGGGCACGGCCCGCAACATCTCCGTATTGCTGATCGATCGTCTCAACATCAACCTCACCATCCACAACAGGGCGGTTGAAGAGGCTCTTTCGCTGTTGGAACAGCAATCCTACATCCAGGTGAAAGGTGATGTATACGAATACCTTACCGACGATGAGAAAGATGTGGAGGAAGAGATCAAGAACATGCCTATCGACAACAACCAGATCACCCAGATGATCAGCGAGCTGGCCTACGATGGAGTCATCCGTGACAATAAGATCCGGAACGAATCCAACCGGCAGGAGTTTGAATATACCCGGAAGGTCGATGGTGTCCTGTTCGGCAGGGAGAAAGAACTCAAGATAGATATCATCACCCCCAACAACGACAGTTATGACCATGAAGCATACTACGGAGGAAGTACCATGGCCGATGGTACCCTGATGATGGTGAAGCTCCCTCCCGAGAAACGTTTTATCTACGAGGTGCGGCTTTACCTCCAAACCGAGAAATATATCAAGCAGGCACAGAGCACCGCGGTGAAGGAAACTGTAACAAGGATCATCTATGAGAAAGGACGACAGAACGGATTGCGAAAAAAACAACTGCAGTCCACCACCAACGATCTGCTGGGCAGTGCTGCCATCTACATGAATGGTGTGATCAGCCACACCTCCACCAGCCGTGACGGCAGGAGCAGGATCCTTGAAACAGCCCAGGATCTGATACAGCTCGCCTACCCGAAGCTGCGACTGCTGGGCAGCGCCACGCTCGACGAGGCACAACTGCGTACCATCATGGCCAAGGGAGAGCTCTCCCTCTTCAATGGAGATCCCGATATGCTCTCCGCACCAGAGCAGGAGCTGCTCAACCTGCTTGAAAGAAGGAAGGTGCAACATGACAGGACCTCGTTGAGTGACCTGAGAGACCACTTCTCCAAGAAACCCTACGGTTGGTCCACCATGTCCATCTGGTGCATCACGGCGCAGCTGTTCAAGCGAGGCAAGCTGGAGGCGAAGAATGCAGACAATTACCTTGACGACAAGGGTATGATGGATGCGTTCGACAACAACCGTACCTGGCTGAGTACTTTAATCAATCCTCAAATCGAATTTAAACCCGAAGATATCAGATGCCTGAAAGTTGTCTACCACGAAACCTTTAACGAAACCAACCCACACACCGAAGGGAAGGATGCCGCGATGCTGTTCAGGGATAAAGCACTTGCCGAGCTGAAGGGAATCCGTCAGCTGCTGGTTGAGGCTGATCGTTATCCTTTTCTGAAAGCACTGATACCGTTGGCCGATCTCCTGCACAAGCTGGGAGTGATGAACTATGCAGAGCTGATACAGAATATCCGCAAACATGAAGATGAACTGCTGGATCTGAAGGAACAGGTATATGATCCCATTCTTCAGTTCTGGAACGGTGAGCAGAAGAAGATATTCGACAGGATTCTCGAGTTCAGGAACGAGAACCGGGCCAACTTCGAACATGTGGACGCCCCGGAAAGGGCGCTCCTGGCAGAAATAGCTCAAAGTGCCGCACCCTATAAAGGCAGTGCGATGCAGGATGCCAAGGTTGCGATGGACCAGCTAGCCGGAAAGATTGCAGATAAGATTCGGGAAGAGAAATTTGCCTTGACAGAAGAGGCAAACAGAAAAATCGAACAGTTGAAGTTGAGTTATATCTTTAAGGAGGTACCCCAACATATACGGGCAAATGCAATACGCCCGTTTGAGGAGATTATCGCAAAGGCCGGCAGACAGCCATATATCGGCAACCTGAAGAGCGATCGGAACAGCCTGAGCGAGCTATATACACGGCAGTTGAATTACATGGTTGACAATAAACCTACACCACCAACTCTACCCGACGTTGAGGATCCACTTCCCCGACCCACAATAAGGTTCACATCCATTGCCAGGGTGGAGAAAGAGGTTCGGCTCAACAAGACACAGCTGGAGAACATGGAGGATGTGGAGACCTATATTTCAAAGCTAAGAGAAGCAATCGAACAAAAGATCAAAGAGAACTACCGCATTACACTGAACTAAGACATGAACACCAATCAACTGAAACGATTCGCACAGGAGGCGCGTACCAAACTGCTCCAGCAGGTGGGTGCAAAAATGAACTTTGTATTGTCGCAAGACACTTCCGAATTGAGAGGACGAGCCGACACGCTGCAGAAGCTGAACGAGGAGATCCACCGTCACGGCAAGCAGGCTATGATCGACAAGGTCTCCTACACCTGGTTCAACCGCCTGGTCGCCCTTCGTTTCATGGATGTCAACGGTTACCAGCCCATCGGCCTATCGGTTGTCTCACCGGCCACCCCCGATCATGTTAGCCCTCAGATCCTCACCGAAGCGCACTCGGGCAACATCCCCGGGGAGTTGAAAGTGAACAAGACACAGCTGTTTGATATCCTGGATGGCCGTCAGCCCTCCAATAACCCCGACAACGAGGTCTACCGCATGTTGCTGGTAGCTGCATGCAACCACCTCAGCCACCTCTTTCCCTTCCTTTTCGAGCGGATTGAAGATTACACCGAGCTGTTGTTGCCCGACGACCTGACCTCACCGTTCAGCATCGTGACCGATGTGGTTAACGGCATGGCTGAAGAAGATTGCCGTGAAGTAGAGATCATCGGTTGGTTGTACCAGTTCTATATTTCGGAGAAGAAAGATGAAGTCTTCGCATCCAAGAGTGCGGTAAAGAAAGAGGATATACCGGCAGCCACACAGCTCTTCACGCCTCGCTGGATCGTGGAGTACATGGTGCAGAACACGGTGGGTAAACTATGGTTGCAGAACAGACCCGGATCCCGTATAAGGGAACATATGCCATACTATATAGAATCAGTTTCCGGCAATTCAGAGGATTATCTGAAGCTGGAATCCATTGAAGAGCTTAAGCTACTGGACCAAGCCTGTGGAAGCGGACATATTCTGGTGTATGGATTTGAGCTGCTTCACAAGATCTATGAGGAAGAGGGATACAGTCCCTCGGAAATACCACAGTTGATCATCGAAAAAAACCTTTATGGTCTGGAGATTGACGAGCGGGCCGCCCAGCTTGCCGGATTTGCCCTGATGATGAAAGCCCGGAGCTATCACCGTCGTTTCTTCCGGAAAGAGATAAAACCTAATATTACTTGCTTCACAGACCTAACGTTGGGGGCGGATGAGATTACAGAAATTTTCAAGGAGCTTCACATCTCACTCCCCAAAAGTCTGGAAGAGGATCTCGATCTTTGCAGGCAGGCAACCAACCTGGGATCATTGATTCAACCACAAACTCCACTTGAAACGCTTGAAGCCATCTATGACAAACTTACTGGTGCAATAGAATCATCCGATCTTTTTATCCGGTCCAATATTCAGGAAGTGCTGAGAGCAATCTCACAGCTTATCCCATTGAGTAAGAAATATCACTGTGTTGTTGACAATCCTCCCTATATGGGAGGTGGAAATATGAACAAGGAGCTCTCCACTTTTGTCAAGAAGAATTACCCAGAGAGCAAGGCTGATTTGATGGCATGTTTTATGGAGGCAGGTCTAGCCTCATTGAATCCCAAAGGTTTTCTGGGTATGATCAATCAGCATAGCTGGATGTTTCTGAGCAGCTATGAAAAACTGAGAGATAAGTTAATTAAGAGCATTCAGTTCGACATACTTTTACATTTAGGTCCGCGTACATTCCCGGAGATTGGTGGAGAAGTAGTTCAGAATGCATCTTTCACATTTCTAAATGCTAAACCAACTTATAAGGGATCGTACATCCGTTTGGTGGATTATGAAAACTCTGAGTTGAAACGAAATAAAACCCTTGAAGCCATTAAGAATCCCCAATGCGGCTGGTTCTATACTGCCAACCAAAAAGATTTCGAGAAAATTCCGGGACGTCCGATTGGGTATTGGGTAAGTGAAAAAGTTTTTGATATTTATGATAATAATAATTTGTTAATTGATTATGCAAATGTAAAAGTTGGACTACAAACTGGCGAAAATAACAGATTTAGACGTAATTGGAGTGAAGTAGAAATTTCTACTTCTTCAATATCAAATGGAGAAAAGTGGTATCCGTATAATTCTGGAGGGGATTTTAGAAAATGGTATGGAAACCAAAATTATTTTGTCAATTGGGAAAAGGATGGTTATGAAATAAAAAATAATTTTGACGAAAAAAGGAAATTAAGATCAAGACCACAAAATACAGATTTTTATTTCAAAGAATCAATCTCTTGGTCTAAAATTTCATCATCTTCTTTATCAATGAGATATTTCCCTAATGGGTTTATATTTGATGTTGCTGGCTGTTCAATTTTCTGTGATGATAATGAATTATTATTATATTATTTAGGGTCATTCAACTCCATCATAAGTAAAAAAATAATTCAAGAATTGAGTCCAACACTTAATTTTGAAGTAGGTCAGATTTCACAATATCCAGCAAGCAAAATTTTACACAGAAAAGATATTGTGATAAAATTAGTAGAACAGTGTATTCATTTATCCAAAACAGACTGGGACTCCCGCGAAACTTCCTGGGATTTTCAACAAAATGAGCTGATTCGTTGCAAATCAAATTGCGGTCAGAATTGCGCAGATCTCGATTTGCTCAGCAATGAAGATCGCAATGAAATTTTAGAAATAGAAAAAATTCCAACCAATAGTAACTTGTTGAAGGATTGCTATGAGGCATATAAATCAAAATGGACAAAAATGTTCTTCCAGCTTCACCAAAACGAAGAAGAGCTGAATCGTCAGTTTATTGAAATATACGGCCTCCAGGATGAATTGACACCCGATGTACCACTGGAGGAGATCACCATTTTGCAGGAGGAGACTTCCATCGAGAACGGTGAGCTGGTGTTTCATGCTGATGAGGTGTTTGCCCAGTTTGTAAGCTATGCCGTGGGGTGCATGTTCGGCCGCTACTCGCTGGACAAGGAGGGACTGATTCTTGCCAACCAGGGAGAGACGCTGCAGGATTATCTGGAGAAGGTGGGCAGGAGAGAAGAAGTGCTTACCTTCGCTCCGGACAGGGATAACATCATCCCGGTATTGGACGATGAGTGGTTTCGTGACGATATCGCGGAACGGTTCCACACCTTCCTCAAGGCGAGCTTCGGGGAACAGAACTTCAGGAAGAACCTGGACTTCGTGGAAGAGTGCCTGGGCAAGGATATCCGCAAATACTTCACCCGGGACTTCTACAAAGATCACATCAGGCGATACAAGAAGCGCCCCATCTACTGGATGTTCTCCTCACCCAAGGGGTACTTCAATGTACTGGTCTACCTGCACCGTTACACACCCGACACTATCAACCGCATCCTGAACTCCTACCTGAAGGAGTACATCGAGAAGCTGAAGATGTACCGCACCCAGCAGGAGCACATCGAGGTGGAGGGGTCGGTTACCGAGCAGAACAAGGCCCGCAAGGAGATCGACCGGGTCAACGTGATGCTGGAGGATTGCATGCAGTACGAGACCGAGATCCTCTACCCGCTGGCTACTGAAAGGATTGCTCTGGACCTAGACGACGGGGTGCTGGTGAACTACAACAAGCTGGGGAGTGCCGTAGCCAGGGTTGATGGACTGAACGATAAGAAGACCAAAGAGAAAGTGCGAAAATTCGACTGGATCGACACAAGTCAGATAAGAGATTAAGAGAAACAACATCATGAGCAAGATAGAAGAGAGCCTGGCCAACCTGTTCCAAAAGCATCGCATCATCCTCTGGTACGATGAGGAGAAATCCTTCGGGGAAGAGTATGCTTTGCTCACCCTGCCCGGGGTGGAGAAAATCACGGTGGAGAACAACGAGTTTGCGGTGAAACATAGTCTCTATGTGAAGAATCCGGGAGGGAAGTTCCTGCTGTACCTTCCCCATCCGCATCCGGAGAACGAGGAGAACTGGCTGCTGGACGTGGAGCTGGCCAACTACCTCTTCCATACCGACCGGGAGGCGATGACACTGCAGGAGCTGGAGCTGCCCATCACCTTCAGAAGCTGGATCAGGCCGCACATGGAGTTCTTTCGCTCGAGGGAGCGAGTGCAGAAGTTCAACCTCCTGAAGAGCCCGGGCGACACGGAGCAGCAGCTGACGGATAAGATGATCCAGATCACCCTGGGTGCACCCTCCGCCGGCATCGAGGAGCTGATCACCCGATATGCGCTGTTGTTCATTGAGGAGAAGAGTGATGATGTTGACAGGGAGCTGACGAGGTTCGGATTGGAGGAGCTGTTCTGGAATGAGGTGGAGCTGAACTACGGGTACAAGAGTGCTGCCCGTGGTATATATGACTTCCTGCTGGAGCTTTTCCAGAAAGGGTTCAAACCCCTGGCACACAAATCGGGTGTGAACAGGAACGCCGAGGTACTGCTCTCCCGGTGGAAGGACCTCCGCTCGTTTGAAGATGACTTCCGAATGATCAGCAGGAAGATTGAGGAAGATCTCATGGTATCTGATACAATCTCCTCGCTGCCTATGGAAGATTATCAGCAGGAGGATCTCTTCGAGTGCGTGGACCAGCATGTAATCCGTGAGCTGGTAGCATTGATCATCAATGATTCGCAGAACCCGGAGAAGATTGAGCAGATACTGAAAAGCAGGGAGAACACCTTCTGGTCGGACAGGTACGGCGCTTTCTACAAGGCACTGGAGAATGCACTCCGACTGACTGATACGGTTAACAGCTTCAAGGAGCTCTCTATCGACGATTATACCGACGGCTTCAGGAAGTATACCTCTCAATGGTACCTGGTGGATCAGTACTACCGGTTGTTCATCCAGTATTACCGGGAGGTGAACCAGAACGGGGTGCTGTCCGAACTCTTTAAAAGGGTTCACAAGATATACTCCAACACCTGGCTGCCGAAGCTGGGACACAAATGGCAGGAGGTGATCGAAAAAAACGGCAGCTGGTATGATGGTTCCCAGCGACAGAGCCGCTTCTTCGAGCGGGATGTGAAGAGCCGCTACCTGGAGAAGTCGAACCGTTTGTTCGTGATCATCTCCGACGGGTTGCGTTACGAGTGCGGCAAGGAGCTTAACGACCTGTTCAACGAGGAGGCGCGTTTCACCTCATCGCTGGAGTACCAGGTGACCAACCTCCCATCCTACACCCAGCTGGGGATGGCGGCCATGCTCCCGCACAAGGAACTGAGCCTGGGCGAAGGGGAGACGATACTGGCAGACGGGATGAGCACCCTCGGACTGCAGGGGCGACAGAGGATTCTTCAGTCGAATGCCGGGGTGAGTGCCGCTGCCATCAATGCAGAGGAGTTGATGGGCATGTCATCCAAAAGTGCAGAGGCGCAGCAGCTGATACAGGAGCATGACCTGATCTACGTCTACCACAACCGCATCGACAAGCTGGGGGATGACAAGACCACAGAAGAAAAGGTGATCGAGGCTTCGCGCGATGAGATTGGTTTCCTCGTTGAGCTGGTGAAGAAGATTGGCAACATGAACGGTACCCACATGGTCATCACCTCCGACCATGGATTCATCTACCAGCACGAGGATCTGGCTGAAAGTGATTTTACCGATGCACAGATAGAGGGTACCATCCATAGGGATAGTCGCCGCTATGTGATCGGGGAGAACCTGACACACAACCAGAACGTGATGAAGTTCAACGCACGGGAGCTCAACATCCATTCCGACCGGGAGATACTTCTGCCAAAGGGGATCATCCGACTCCGGAAACAGGGATCGGGCAGCCGCTACGTGCATGGGGGCATGTCGCTGCAGGAGACGGTGGTGCCTCTCCTCTTCATCGCCAGGAAACGTACAGATACCGTATCAAAGGTGGAGATCGACATCATCAACAAGACGAGCAATCGCATCACCACTAACATCCACACGGTGAAGTTCTACCAGAAGGATCCGGTGGGCAAGAAATATACCGCCCGCACCATCAAGTCCTACTTCGCCATCATTGAGGGGGATGAGCAGGAGCGGAAGGTGATCAGCGACGTGTTCAATTACACGTTCGATCTGACCAGCGAGCGGTCGGAGGAACGGGAGGTACAGAAGAGGTTCACCCTCTCTACCAACATCCGCAGCAGCGATAACGTCTACCTGATCATCGAGGAGAGGGTGGAGAGGTCCAACCAGTGGAATACCCTCTCGAAGTTCAATTACAGGCTGTCGCTGGCCATGAAGAATGATTTTGATGACTTTTAATTAATCGGACATGAAGCTATCGAACAAAAAGATAAACGACCTGTTTGCCGGTCGAGTGGTGAGGAAAGACCTGACCAACCGCATCAAGGGCAATGCCAGCGTGCCGACCTACGTGCTGGAGTACCTGCTGGGACAATATTGTGCCACGGACGACCCGGAGACCATTGAGCAGGGTGTGGAGATGGTGAAGGAGATCATCACCCGCCATTTCGTGCACAGGGATGAGGCGCAGGTGATCAAGTCGACCATCAAGGAGAGGGGCTCTCACCGCATCATCGACAAGGTGTCGGTGCGGCTCAACGACAAGCTGGACCGATATGAGGCCAATTTCGCCAACCTGGGACTGAACAAGATCCCCATCCTGACCGAATACATCAAATCTTACCCCAAGCTGCTCTCGGAGGGGGTGTGGTGCATCGTCACCATGAGCTATGCTCCTGCAGAAGGGAAGGATTCTTCGCCGTGGAACGTGGATCAGCTGAAACCGATACAGATCTCCTCGGTGGACATCGATGAGTACAAGGAGGTGCGGAAGAGCTTCAACAAGGAGGAGTGGATTGCCCTCTTAATGCAGACCATGGGACTCAACCCGGAGGAGTTCACCAACCGCTCCATGTTGCTGCAGCTGGCACGGCTGATTCCTTTCGTGGAGAACAACTACAACCTGATTGAACTGGGACCGAAAGGTACTGGTAAGTCGCACGTGTTTTCGGAACTCTCTCCACACGGTATACTAATTTCCGGTGGGGAGGTGTCGAAGGCGAAGCTGTTCGTCAACAACAGCAACGGAGAGATCGGACTGGTGGGCTACTGGGATGTGGTGGCTTTGGACGAGTTTGCCGGAAAGACTAAAAGGACAGATACCGGACTGGTGGATATCATGAAGAACTACATGGCCAACAAATCTTTCTCCCGCGGAACGCACGTGATGCAGGCGGAGGCTTCCATCGTGATGGTGGGGAATACCGATCACACCGTACCGCACATGCTGAAGCATACCGACCTGTTTGATGCCTTGCCGAAGGATTACTACGACACGGCTTTCCTGGATCGTGTGCATGCCTATCTGCCCGGGTGGGAGACGAAGAAGCTCCGGAACGAGATGTTCTCTTCGGACTTTGGCTTTATCGTGGATTACCTGGCTGAAATTCTGAAGGTGCTTCGCAAGGAGGATCACACGAAGGCTTATCAGCAACATTTCGACCTGTCGACAACCATCACCACCCGCGACAAGACATCGATAGAGAAGACTTTCTCCGGGCTGGTGAAGATCATCTACCCGCACGGTGAATATACCCGTGAGGAGGCGAAGGAGCTGCTCGATTTTGCCATCGAGAGCCGCAAGCGGGTGAAGGACCAGCTGCGCAAGATGGATGAGACCTTCAACGATGATCCGGTGGATTTCTCGTACAGGACCAAGGATGGCAAGCTTTTTTCCATCGAGACGCTGGAGGTGATGGAGTACGGGGATGCGAAGCTTAACATCATGCCTTCATCGATGCGGACACCACCTGCGGAGAAGCCTGCAGAGGAGAAGACATCGAAGAAGTACCTGGAGGGTTTCAACCTGAATATCCGGGACAACCAGACCAACATCAGCTACAAGGGGCTCTTCGGTGATTATCTCGAAGGGGCAACTGAATACGTGATAAAAGATCCCTACATCCGCCTGCCGTACCAGATGCGCAACTTCGTGGAGCTCTGCCGGCTGATCACCGAACTGAAGCCGGAGGATGAGGAGGTCAGGATCCACTTGGTCACCTACAACAACGAGGATTTCCTGGATGCAGCCAAACAGGGGTTCAGCGAGCTGGGCGATTCACTCGAGGAGCTGGGCATCACCTTCACCTACGAGTTCAATGACATCCAGCACGACCGCTGCATCGAAATGAACAACGGCTGGAAGATCATCCTGGGCCGTGGCCTCGATATCTGGCAAAAGACCTCCGGCCGCTTCGACATCGCCGAGTTCTACCAGGAGAAACGCCTCTGCAAGGAGTTCGAAGTCACAGTGGTGAGGGGGTGATGAACCGAGTGGAAGCTTGAATAAAAAATATAAATTGTGTTTGTCATGGAGAAAATTATCTATGTAAATGGAGGAATTGTAATTAATACTCCATACTTTAAGTGCGTAGATGCTGGTGCATTTTTTGATTCTCCTCCAGTCGGTGCTGAAATTATTGAACCCAATACAGTAAACAACAACGGGTATAGATTTCTGGAGATAAATGATGAACACCCCCAATCAATATTCAATGCCTATTATGCCAAATATGAATTTACTTCATATTATCGTGGTGCCGAATTAACTATAAAAATAAAACCTGACACAGTTTAATTTACACAACCGTTTTAAACCCCAAATAGTATATTATATGGAAAACATTGTACATCACAATCCAAACACAAACGTTGTGGACGAGCTGTTTTTGAACAGCCCCAATTATTTTAAATTCGAACAGACCGAAGAACACCCAAAAAAGGAGAACACACTCTATCTGACTATCAAGCAGAAATGGTTCGATGAAATCGTCGCCGGACGCAAAAATGTGGAGTACCGCGATATCAAGGAGACAACCATGAAAAAGTACCTCGATTTAACTGTCAGGGGAGATAATACCATTTTGGTGAACGAGCATCTTCCGGTAGATGGATTACTGGGTATTTTTGAATACAACAACGGGATATTCTGTTATGTACCCAGGATATATCAATACCTCAACCTGGCGGTAGGCTACAAAAAAGATCGTGATACGGCACTGATCCGTGTGAAGGGAGCCTGTATTATGCCCTACAGGTTAGAGGACGGCAGGATTTATCGTTTCAACGACGAGATGATCGAAGGTGTTGAAACAATGTCTCAAGGCGAATTTATCAAGACATCGTACAGGGAAAACGGAGAGTTGTGCTACTGGACCATCGGCTACCAACTGGGTGAAATAGTGGAGTTGGATAAAAAATGAGTTTTCTCTGTACGCGAAACACCATTGAATCCATATTTATTCCAAAAAAATGGTAGCACACAATGAGACTTGACTTGTTTGATTAACTTCAAAAAAAACACACAGTCAACGCTAAAGTGTGCGTAAAACTGTGTGTAAGTTTTGCAAAACATTGACATTCAATGTATATTGCGGAGAGAGAGGGATTCGAACCCCCGGAAGCTTGCACTTCAACGGTTTTCAAGACCGCCGCGATCGACCACTCTGCCATCTCTCCTTTTGCTGCGTGGGAAAAATTTATAGAAATCATCCCCCAAATGCGGCTGCAAAGATAAAAACTATTTTCGGAAAGAAAAACATTCCGGTCAGATTATTTTTAACCCTTTTCAAAAAATCAATAATTCGTCGTATCTTTGTAGAAATAAGGATTAACAGATGCAATTTACCGAACTTTCACTTTGCGACACTCTCCAGGAAGGACTGGAAGCGATGAACTTTACAGAAACAACCCCCGTGCAGGAACTGGCAATACCGGTGATCCTGGCGAAAAAGGATGTGATTGCCTGCGCCCAGACCGGCACGGGCAAGACAGCAGCCTTCTTGCTACCCCTGCTGAATAACCTTCAGACTGAACCACACGACAAGAGCAAGGTAAACGCCATCATCATGGCCCCCACACGCGAGCTGGCACAACAGATTGACCAGCAGATGGAGGGTTTTTCCTATTTTACTCCCTTTTCGTCGGTAGCCGTCTATGGCGGAAACGACGGAGAAGCATGGGAGGTACAGAAAAGGGGGCTGCTGAGCGGCGCCGATGTGGTGATCGCCACGCCGGGAAGGCTCCTGTCGCACATCAACCTGTACAATATCGACTTTTCGGGCGTGAAATATTTTATTCTTGACGAGGCAGACAGGATGCTCGACATGGGCTTCTTCGACGACATCATGAAGATTGAAAAGCTGTTGCCAAAAGAGCGTCAGACGGTGATGTTTTCGGCCACCATGCCTCCCAAGATACAGCAGCTGGCAAAGACCATCCTGCGCGATCCCGAGGAAATTGCCATCGCCATTTCCCGCCCCCCGGAGACCATCCTGCAGTCGGCCTACATCTGTACCGATGCGCAGAAGATGGGTATCCTGAAGCAGCTCTTTAAAGAGAAGAAGCCCAACAAGGTGATCCTCTTCTCCGGCTCAAAGCAGAAGGTGAAAGAGATTGCCAGGACACTGCACAAAATGGGCCTGTCGGCCGGTGAGATGCATTCAGACCTTGATCAGGCACAACGGAATCACGTGATGCACGAGTTTAAAAACGAACGGGTGGATATCCTGGTGGCCACCGACATTGTGGCACGGGGAATAGACATCGACGACATTACGCTGGTCATCAACTACGATGTGCCCTACGATGCCGAAGATTACGTACACCGCATCGGACGTACCGCAAGGGCGGGCGACACGGGCATGGCCATCACGTTTGTGTCACCGTCAGAGCAGTACCGCTTCTCCCTGATCGAGAAGTTTCTGCAGAAGGAGATTTACCGGATACCGGTGCCGGCAGAACTGGGAGAGGCACCCGAGTACAACCCGACACGGGAGAGTGCGAAGCGCGGGGCTTCCGGGCGAGGATCGAAAGGCGGAAGAAAGAAAGAAGGAAGACGTTCAGAAGGAGCTGAAAAGCCGCAGAAACAGCGGGAAACGAGGTCGAAACGACCTATGGAAGGGGAACATCCCGAAAGCCGAAAAAAAAGGACCCCACGCAATCCGGAAGTAACCAGCGAACAGCAAAATATTGCAGAAACCCCGGTTGATAACAGCACACAGCAGGAAAACCAGGAACGCAAACCACGCAAGAAGCGAGGACAAAAAGCTTCCGGAGAAAGAAGGGCTTCGGGGAGAGAGACATTGCCGGAGAGACAGGAGAGACGGACATCACCGGAGAGAGAGACAACCGAGGAGAGACAGGGGAGACAGACATCACCGGAGAAAGAGGGCAAAAAGGGAAGAGAAGGGAAAAAAAATAAACAGAATGAACCCGGGCAACAACAAGCTCCGCGCGAGCAGAGCAGGCGAAACAGCGAAGGCGCAGAAACCGGGAATACCAAAAAGAAAGTACTGGTGAAAAAGAATGCGGCAAAACAGACTTCCAATCAGACTGTTGTGCCGCAACCCAACGTCGCCACAACCGGCAAAGCGGAGAAACCGGCAAGCGAAAAGAAGAGAAAATGGAGTTGGTGGCCTTTCGGTAAGAAATGACTACACCTGCTCTGCCTGCTGTTCCTGCTGCACAATCTCCATGCCGCGCAGGATGGCCTCCTGGTTCATGGGCAACAGCTTATGGTGCCGCTCGGGCAGTGACTCCCTAAGGCCTTTCATTACATTTTCAAGTTCCACCATGGGGGATATTTTGAGCAGTCCCCCCAGCACAATCATGTTAAACACCCTGGTGTTGTCCATCTTTATGGATTCGTCCATGGCATTGACTCTGTATACATTGATATCTTTCCGTTCTACTTTTTTGTGGATGCCGTATCCATCGTAGATCAGTGCTCCGCCGGGCTTCACGCGGGCCTCGAATTTCTCGAGCGAGGGCTGATTAAGCACGATGGCGACATCAAACTGATTCACCACGGGCGAGCTGATGGGCTCGTCGGAGATGATGACCGTGACATTGGCTGTGCCGCCACGCTGCTCCGGCCCGTAAGCCGGGAACCACGATACTTCCTTCTCTTCCATCATGCCCGAATAAGCAAGGATCTTGCCCATGGACAACACTCCCTGTCCGCCGAAACCCGAAATCACTATTTCCTGTAACATGCTATCTCCTTCTTGTTTAAATGTTTTTCAAATCGCCGATGGGGTATACCGGAAACATGTTTTCCACCATCCAGTCGTTGGCTGCAGCGGGAGTCATCTTCCACCCAGCATTGCAGGTCGACACCACTTCAACGATGGATGTTCCCTTACCGGCCATGGAGTTTTCAAAAGCAAGCTTGATCATCCTCCGTGTCTTCTTCACTGCCGCAGCGGTATGCACGCTAACGCGGGTGGCCAGGCAAACACCGTCGAGCAGGGCCAGCAGCTCGAGTATTTTCAGGGGGTTGCCCATGGTCTGCACATTGCGTCCCTCGGGAGAGGTGGAGGTTTTCATATCTTTCAGCGTGGTAGGTGCCATCTGGCCGCCCGTCATCCCGTAGATACCGTTGTTGATGAAGATGATGGCGATATTCTCACCGCGGTTGGCAGCATGGATGGTCTCCGCTGTGCCGATGGCCGCCAGGTCACCGTCGCCCTGATAGGTGAACACCATCTTGTCGGGCAGGAGCCGCTTGGTGGCTGTGGCCAGCGCGGGAGCACGGCCGTGAGCCGCCTCCTGCCAGTCGATATCGATGTAATTATAGGCAAACACGGCACAACCCACCGGTGCAATGCCGATGGTTTTCTCCTGCAGCCCCAGCTCCTGAATGACTTCGGCAACAACCTTGTGCACCACGCCGTGCGAACAACCGGGGCAGTAATGCATGTGGTTGTTGTTCATGAGTTCCGGCTTGGCGTATACCAGGTTCTCAGGGCTTATTATTTGATTTGTTTTCATACAATTAAACTATTGACTTTCAAAAAAATAGCGCAAAACTCGCTTTAACCACACACTTGTGTGATAATGATTGTCATGCGCGTTTCCTACCATTTATTTTTTGCTGAACCGGTAGATAAGGTAAAATATCACCGCTGCGCCACCGAAATACCAGGTGAGCCTCATATCCTGAGCGGACGAGAAATAAACGACGATGGTCGCTACAAAAGCCAGCAAGAAGAGAAGCAAAAAAATGTTTCTGATTTTTGGATCCATGACGGTACCTTTTTTATTGGACAATTTTTTCTTTTAATGCCGCAAGCACCCCTTCGGGAGTGGGAACGATGCCTCCCAGCCTGCCGTAATGGGCGACCGGAATTTGTCCGTTCACCGCGAGGCGGACATCCTCTACCATCTGCCCGGCATTCAGCTCAACGGTGAGCATTCCCTTCACCCTGCCGCTATGGGCTTGCAGGACCTCCGATGGAAAGGGCCACAGCGTAATGGGACGGACCAGGCCGACCCTGATGCCTTCCTTTCGCGCCAGATCGATGGTCTTCAGACAGATGCGTGCTGCGGAGCCAAAGGCCACCAGCAGATAATCGGCATCGTCGCATTTCACCTCTTCGTAGCGTACTTCCGTTGCCTCCACCACACGGTACTTGGCCTGGAAGCGTTCGTTATTCTTCTCCATCGCTGCCGAATCGAGCTCGAGCGAGGTGATGATATTGGGCTTTCTGTCGGCCGTCTTGCCGAGGGTGGCCCAGGGACACTGCTCACGGATCTCCTCCTCCGTTCTGCGGCGACGCCAGGCTGGCAGCTTCACCTTCTCCATCATCTGTCCGATCACCCCGTCGGTGAGTATCATGGCCGGGTTACGGTACTTAAAGGCCAGGTCAAAAGCAAGCCCCACAAAGTCGGCCATCTCCTGCACCGAGCTGGGTGCCAGCGTAATAAGCTTATAGTCGCCGTGTCCGCCCCCCTTTACCGTCTGGAAGTAGTCGGCTTGCGACGGCTGTATGGTACCCAGCCCGGGGCCACCACGCTGCACGTTCACGATCAGTGCCGGCAGCTCTGCTCCGGCCATATAGGAGATGCCCTCCTGCTTGAGACTGATGCCGGGGCTTGAGGAGGAGGTCATGGCATACTTACCGCAGGCAGCACCACCATATACCATGTTGATGGCGGCCACCTCGCTTTCAGCTTGCAGGACGACCATTCCCGTGGTTTTCCAGGGAGCAGCCTCCATGAGGGTTTCGATGATTTCGGATTGGGGTGTGATGGGATAACCAAAGTAGCCATCCACGCCGTAACGTATTGCCGCATAGGCAATGGCTTCGTTTCCCTTCATCAATGCTATTTCTTCTGACATAATGTTCCTTTTACGCGTTGTTTCTCATTGAGATAAAAGATTATCCAACCTTTACCTTGTAGACCGTCAGACATCCGTCCGGACACACATATCCGCAGTTGGCGCAGCCGATGCAATCGTCCTCGTTCTTCATATATACATAATGATAACCGCGGTCGTTTACTTCGCGCGGCTGCAGCTCGAGCACGTCGGTGGGACAAGCCACCACACAGAGATCGCAGCCCTTACAGCGGCCTGTGTTTACCTCTACATAACCCTTGAATTTTGCCATTATCTGGAGTGGTTTTTTTTATTGTTACAAATATAACGCATGTTTCTTAAGCGCTCAATTTTTAAATGTTAATTTTTGGTCCGGGGGTGTTGTCAACGTTGCTTTTACCATCCAAAAGCCTCCTCGTCCATCCAGCAGTCCTGGACTTTCAGCACCTGCTCGATCACGTCGCGTGCCACGCCCTGCCCCCCCAATTTGGGAGAGACATACGTTGCAATGGCCCTGATCTCGGGTGCAGCATCGCACGGGGCAACGGGCAGGCCCACCTCCTTCATCACCTTGTAGTCGGGCATATCGTCCCCCGCGAAGAGGATTTCTTCGGGGCGATAGCCTGTTTTTTGCAGGTAATGGTGGAAGTCGTTCAGCTTGATGGACGACTTCAGGTAGATATCGGTGACCCCCAGCGACTCGTATCGTATCCGCACTGCCCGGGAGTTGCCGCCGGTGATGATGGCCACGCCATAGCCACGTTTCACGGCCAGGTTCATTGCATAGCCATCGTGTATATTGGCCGTACGCAACGGCTCTCCCTCCGACGACATGGGAATGGTCTGACAGGAAAGGACCCCGTCGACATCAAAAATAAAAGCTTTGATCTTCTTCAGATCGTAGTTGATGGCGCTCATATAGAATGTTTGTGAATACTTTTGCTGATTAATGTATAGAGTTCTTTCGTCTCCGGATCGGGGAGCAGCGAGAGGTGCCTGCGCATCACCTCTTCATCGAAACGTATGGCAGGACCCGTTTGTGCTGCCTGCGGCGCCATCTCCGTCACCTTGGCGGCAGTTTCGGCAATAAGAGGCAACAGCAGGTCGAACGGAAGGCCTTCCCTCCCAATGATCTCCGATGCCAGCGTATACATGTGATTTACGAAGTTGCATGCGTATACGGCAGCCAGATGCAGCGTTCGTCTTTTTTCGCCGGAGAGGCGGCGGACATTGCGGGAGAGGGATCCTGCCAGCTCCTCCAATAAGCGGGTCGTGGCGGGATTGCTTCCCTCAATAAAAAGGGGGATGGAGGCAAAGTCTACTTTCCGCTGCTTGCTGAAGGTCTGCAAAGGGTAGATCACCCCATGTTCCGCCTTGCGGGCTGCAAATAGATCCATTGACAGGCTGCCGGCGGTATGTGCCCAGACACCCTCTGTGGGCGGCATTTGCCGGACGACAGCAGGCAGTGCATCGTCCTTCACCGAGAAGATGTAGAGGTCGGCATCCAGGCGGATCTGTTCCAGATTATTTACCGCCTCGGCCCCTGTTTCTCCGGCAAGCAATGTGGCATTCTCCATCGTTCTGCTGTATACCTGGACAATGTTGTTTCCCGCAGCTTTGCAGGCTGCAGCCAGATGTGTCGCCAGATTACCGGCTCCTATGAACACTATTTTCATCTCTCTCCTTTTCCAACTGCTACTTTAATTCCTATCCTTTCGATGCCCGGCAGGGGGTCTGCCTCCATAGCCTGTTGTAGATGAACAACATAGCGCGAGGCGGTATCGAGGGGCAGCGACGAAAAGAGGGGCAGCGACAGCTGATTCAGCCCTCCTGCGCCACTCCCCAGCCAGCGGCCGTAGTCGTCAGCGATCCGGAAATGCACTGTATCGCTCCGCAAGAGTGTATCGGTAAAATTATGAGTTACCTTCAGCCAGAGATCGCGATAGGGGTAAGAGAGGCTCGTGGTTATCTCGATGGATACATCGTAGTTTTCTCCCGGCTGCAGCGCCAGGGAATCCATGGGGAAGCAGATGGTGCTGTCACGAATCCACTTGCCTTTGTCGATATGCCGGAAGCGGTAATAGGCCTCTCCTTCCGTACAGGAAAGCGAAAACGCAAATAGCAGGAGCACCGGAAAAAGGAGGGCGCTACGCATCTTTCTCTCCTGTAGGGCGCTCACCACGCCTGTTTCTGTTGCCCGACGGTTGATCGGGACGTCTTCTGCGGGGCTTTCTTCTTTTATTTGTCTTTTTCCGTTCATCATCGAAGCGGGTGATACTCTGATCTTCAAGTATGTCGCCGGCGAACTCACCCTCAGCCCGAGCTTTATCGTCCGTATCGGTGGTCAGCTTGAGCGGTTTCTTTCCTTTTTTATTCATCGCGATGATCTCGAAGACCCGTTCTTTGGAGATCGTCTCCAGGTTGCTGGCGTTGAACTTGTCGGAGGAATAGGTGATCATCCCTGCGAAGATATCGGTCTTGAAGTGATAATAATCGGCATCCCTGGTCTCCAGCACGATCTCGCGCGACGGCATGCCGCGCTGTGCTTCCACATAAGCATCTACCTCGTAGTTCAGGCAGCATTTAAGCTTGCCACATTGTCCTGCCAGCTTCTGTGGGTTGATGGAGATATCCTGGTAACGCGCAGCCGACGTGGAGACCGAAACAAAGCTGGGCATCCAGCTGCTACAGCACATTTCGCGTCCACAGGGTCCAATGCCGCCAATGCGGCCTGCCTCCTGACGGGCGCCGATCTGCTTCATCTCGATCTTTACCCTGAACTCGCTTGCCAGCACCTTGATTAGCTGCCGGAAGTCTACCCGCTCATCGGCAATATAATAAAAGATGGCCTTGTTGCCGTCTCCCTGATATTCAACGTCGCCGATCTTCATCTGCAGACCCAGTTCTTCGGCGATCTGGCGGGCACGGATCATGGTAGGCTGTTCGCGCGCCTTTGCCTGTTCGTATTTCTCCAGATCGGTAGCCCGCGCTATTCGATAGACGCGCTTGAGGCCACCGTTTGCATCCTCCCGAAAGTTGTATTTCTTCATTTGCAGCTCCACCAGCTTGCCGGTGAGGGTCACCGTCCCGATGTCGTGACCCGGCACAGACTCGACGGCCACCAGGTCGCCCAGTTGCAGTTCCAGGTCGTTGCTGTTGATGTAGTACCCCTTGCGGGTATTTTTAAACTGTACTTCCACCATCTTCGAGAGATCCTGAAATTCCGGAAAATCGTGCAGCCAGTCGTAAATGTGAAGTTTGTTATTATGGGGTGTGCAGCCTTTACAGCTTTTGGTATTTCTTGCGGTCACGGTCTTGATGGGGACGATATCCGCCATTTTATCAGATAAAATTTCTTTGTCCATATATATAAATTCGCTTTTCGATGGCCGGTAAGCGAAACTTTTTGATATTTAAAAATAAAACAGAGTGCAAGTTACAAAATTATTTTCTTAATAACACGGTAACTTTTAAACAAAGATCGAGGAAAATAATCTTTGCATTGCCGTTTTGCTCTATCTGCCGGTGTGCCAGCGAAAACTCGTCGCTGAAAGCTTCGATGTTCCGCTCGTTGATGTAAGGGGAAAAACGCTCACCAAACTGACGTTCATCTTCATTCAGGTAGAGCATTGCCGGCTCGCGGAGGTTGCTCACGAAGTATTCCCGGAACATGCGCAGTGCATAGAGAAGGTAGCTCTTCTGCATCTCGCGGCCAATGCCGGCCAGTTCGGCAGCCGTTTCTTTGATGGTTTTGATGTTGCCCGACACCGATGTGCGCATCATCTTTACAAACAGGTCGAAGAAGTAGCGGGTCTCCTGGGAGGAGGTAATCAGTTCAATGGCTTTGGTGAAGCTGCCGTTAGCGATATGGGCGCAAGACTTGGCGTCGGCGTGATCGAGGCTGTATCGCTGCTGCAGGGCATCCACAATCTCGTTGTTTTCGATGGCACGGATATGAAGGGGCTGGCAGCGCGACCAGATAGTCTGCAGCACGTTCTCCCGGTCTTCCGACACGAGTAGGAAGACCGTATTTTCAGGCGGTTCCTCAATCATCTTCAGCAGCTTGTTGGCACAGGCGTCGTGCATCTTTTCGGGCAGCCAGACGATCATAATCTTGTAGGGAGCTTCATAAACCTTCAGGTTGAGCTTGCGGATGATCTCATCGCTCTCCTTGGCGTAGATCACGCCCTGGGCGTTTTCTGCCCGGATGAAGGCAAGCCATTGATTGAGGTTGAAATAGCTGTTTTGCGACAGGAACTCACGCCATTGCGGCAGGTACTCGTCGCTCACCTTCGACTTTACCACCGGGAATACAAAGTGCAGGTCGGGGTGTGCCAGCTTGTCGAACTTGTGACAGGAGGGGCACGCTCCGCACGCGTCCTCGTCACCACGGTTTGCGCAGTTGAGGTAACGCGCGTAGGCGATGGCCAGCGGGAGCTTCCCCACCCCTTCGGGTCCGTAAAAGATGCGGGCATGTGGTACGAGGCCCCGCCGTACGGAGCCGGTAAGATGCTGTTTTACATCGTGGAGCCCTATGACATCGCTGAAATACATCAATAAATTGCACTTGCTACCTTGTGTACACTCTCCGTGGCCATCAACGCATAAAAATGGATGCCGGGGACATGATGCTGCATCAGCTCCTTGCATTGGGCGATACACCAGGCCACGCCCACCTCCCTAGCTTCGTCGTCGTCTTTGCACCGGCGCAGCTCCTTTTCCAGGTCGGCCGGAATATCGGAGCGAAAAACCTTCGGCAACACGGTAAGCTGGTTCTTCAGGTGGATGGGTTTTATTCCGGGGATGATGGGCACGGTAATCCCCGCGGCACGGCATCGATCAACAAAGGCGAAGTACTTGCTGTTGTCGAAAAACATCTGGGTGACCAGGTAGTCGGCGCCCTGATCCACTTTCATCTTGGTGTAGTAGATCTCCGACTCCATGTTGGGTGACTCCTCGTGTTTCTCCGGGTAGCAGGCCATGCCGTATGTGAAGGGTATTTCGGGTGGCGTGAGGGTGGAGCCATCGTAGGCAATGCCTTTATTGAAGTTGTTCACCTGCTCCTGGAGGCCGGTGGCGTGCTGGTGAGAGTCCATGCTCTTTTGCCCGGCATCCAGCTTTTTGGTATCTCCCCGCAGCAGCAGCAGGTCGGTCACTCCCAAAAAAGAAAGGTCGATCAGAGCATACTCTGTCTCCTCCTTCGAGAATCCCTGCGAGATGATGTGGGGCACAGCCCTGATGCCATAGCGGTTTTGGATGGCGGCAGCAATGGCTACCGACCCCGGGCGCTTGCGTACATTCACCTTCCGGAATATTCCCCGTTCATCCTCCTTATATTCGTTCTCGCTGTGGTGCGTGGTGATGTTAATGTATTTCGGATCGAACTCCTTCAGCCGGTCTATCGCATTGAACACCTGCTGAATGCTATTTCCCCTCAATGGAGGAAGCAGCTCAAACGAGAAGGTTGTCTTTCCCTCTTTTTCGAAAAATTCCGAAATCTTCATGTTTCATTCTCCTTTCTGTTTGGATCCTCTTCGATCCGTTTTCCGGATGGACCATTTAACCCTTATTGCGGCCCAGCCGGATTTTATGTATTTTAAATTACTTCTTTTGTTGTTTAATTAAAAATGGCCCTGACCACGTCCATGCCGTTGGCATACAATACCAGGCCCAGCAGGAGGATCATGCCGGCTATCTGCGCATACTCCATAAACTTTTCGTTTGGCTTGCGACGGACGACCACCTCGTAGATAAGGAACATCACATGTCCGCCGTCGAGAGCGGGAATGGGCAGGATGTTCATGAAGGCGAGGATAACCGACAGGAAGGCGGTCATCATCCAGAATGCCTGCCAGTTCCACTGTGCGGGAAACAGGTTTCCGATGGCGCCGAAGCCTCCAAGCGAAGAGGCGCCCTCCTTGGTGAATACATATTTGAACTGAGCGATATAATCTTTCAGCGTCTGTATGCCCATTTTCATTCCTGCCGGGAACGATTCGAAGAAGCCATAGGTGAGGGTGACCGTTTGATAAACCTGAGGAGCCCCCATGGCATAGAAGCCCAGCGTACCGGCCGAGTCGACCTGTATGACGGTGGTATGCAGCGAGCCGCTGCGGTAATAATCGAGCGTCACCTGGCTATTGCGGTTCCCGTCGAGCGCCGTGCGCAGGTCACCAAACAGCGGCGTGGCCACGCCATTCACGCCAACGATGCTATCTCCGCGCATCAGTCCTGCCTTTTGGGCAGCGCTCCCCTCCATCGCTTCGTACACCACGGCAGGGACACGGTAGTTGGCAAAGCCCTCCTTGTCGGTAAGCAGATTTTGCATCAGCCTTTCGGGGATGTCGAGCTCCACCTCTTGTCCGTTACGCAGAACGGTGACCGTGGTGGCATCTGCCACATCGAGCAGTGTGCGTACGCCAAAGCGCTCCAGCTCCTTATCGTCGGCCCGCAACAGAATATCGCCATCCTGAAAACCGGCATTTCTGGCAGCCTGGCTAAACTCCATCCCCTGGGTCACATTTTTAAGCGGGAGGTAGGTATCGTTCCAGGTAAAGAGCACCATCGAGTAGATAAAAAAGGCCAGCAGCAGGTTGAAAAGCACCCCGGCGACCATCACCAGCAGTCGCTGCCAGGCAGGCTTGGAGCGAAACTCCCAGGGCTGGGCAGGCTGAGCCATCTGTTCCTTGTCCATCGACTCGTCGATCATGCCCGAAATCTTCACGTAGCCGCCGAGGGGCAGCCATCCTATCCCGTACTCTGTATGGCTCTTTTTGGGTTTGTATCTGAAAAGAGCAAACCAGGGATCAAAAAAGAGATAAAACTTCTCTACCCTGATTTTGAACATCCGCGCGAAAATAAAATGGCCGAACTCGTGGACCACGACCAGTATCGATAAACTCAGAATGAGTTGCAGCGCCTTAATTAAAAATGTCTCCATTATGTGTAACTACTTGTTTACGTTGTTGATTGATTGCAAATTTCTATATGTTGATTTTACGAACTCCCTAGTCTCCTGATCGGTGTGCAGATAATCGTCGAGGAGAGGTTTCTTCACAAAGGTGACCCGCTGCATTGCCTGTTCAATCAGGCGGCTCATCTGCACAAAGCCGATGCGTTCCTCCAAAAACAGGGATACGGCCACTTCATTTGCCGCATTGAGGATGCAGGGCATGTTTCCTCCTGCGCGGATAGCCTCGTAGGCATAAAGCAGGTTCGGGAACCTGTCCATATCGGGCTGCTCGAAGGTAAGCTGCGCCAGCTTAACGAAGTCCAGCGGCGCGATGCCGGACTCCAGCCGGTGGGGATAGGAGAAGGCATACTGAATGGGCAGGCGCATGTCGGGCTGCCCCAGCTGGGCCATCACCGAGCCGTCTTCGAACTGCACCATGGAGTGAATAATGGACTGAGGGTGCACCAGCACCTCTATCTGTTCGGGATCTACCCCAAAAAGCCACTTGGCCTCGATCATCTCGAACCCTTTGTTCATCATGGTGGATGAGTCGATGGTGACCTTGTCACCCATGTTCCAGTTGGGATGAGCCAGTGCCTCCGCTTTGGATACTGTCTTCAGCGCTTCTTTCGAATATGTCCTGAAGGGACCGCCGGAAGCTGTGAGCAGGATCTTATCGATCCTGTTGTTTCCCTCTCCGTTGAGGCACTGAAAAATAGCGGAATGCTCCGAATCGACCGGCAGAATGGGAGTCCGGTGCTTCAGTGCCAGCGAGGTGATCAGCTCTCCGGCTACGACCAGCGTCTCCTTATTGGCCAAAGCGATCGCTTTCCCTGCCGTGATGGCGTTGATGGTAGGTTTTAATCCGCAGAAGCCGACCATGGCAGTGAGTACCATGTCGATCGCGGCATCCTGCACCACCTCCTCAATAGCGCTGCTACCGCACCACACTTTGATGGGCAGGTCGCTCAGCGCCTCTTTCAGTTGTTCGTACCGTGACTCGTTCGCAATCACCACTACCTCGGGGAGGAAGGTGCGTGCCTGTTGTATGAGAAGCTCCACCTGGTTATTGGCGACCAGGGCGTATGCAGCAAACCTGTCGGGATGCCGCGAAATAACGTCCAGTGCCTGTGTCCCGATGGAACCCGTTGAGCCCAATATGGCGATGTTTCGTTTTTTTACTTCCATGCAGAAAGCTGATTGACCCATAAATCGTGCAAAGATAATAAAAATAAGGGTTTTTTGATGGCCGAAAATCCCCGGATTTGCTATTTTACCGCGAAAGCGGAAATCTGCTGCAGTGCCTCCCCGATGCTGTGCGTCACCACACTCCTGCCTTCGCAGGTAATGACCCAGCACCGCCTTTCTTCATCCACAACCAGTTCGACGGGAGCTTCGGAGGCGATCCTGTACCCTTTTCTTGTGAGTGCCTTGGTGGTCCAGCGGGCCATCAGGCTGCCGGGATGTTGCACCCGGGTGGCGATGGACTTGTCGAGAAGCTTCTGTACGACAAAGCTGCCGTACTCTTTATCGAATTCGTAGGAGGGGTGATGAAAGACGCTGTCGAAGATGCCATTGAGCACCATGTCTTCGGGCACTCCCACGGTGACCCCCTTCTCCTTCTCCATGAGCCACAGCTTGTCGGCCACTTGCATGGCTGTCTCCAGCTCATGGGTAGAGATAAATATGGTTTTCCCCGTTTCCCTCGCCAGCTTTTGCAGCAGCAGCATGATGTGGATGCGGTTGGGCAGGTCGAGGTGCGAGGTAGGCTCGTCGAGGAGGATCACCGGAGTATCCTGTGCCAGTGCGCGGGCAATAAAGACCCGTTGCCGCTCTCCATCGGACAGCTCGTGAATGTTTCTCTGCTCAAATCCTTCAAGATAGGTCATTTCCATGGCCTCGGCAATAATGCGGTCGTCCTCCTCGGACAGGCTTCCCAACCACCCTGTATAGGGGTCGCGTCCGATAGAAATCAGCTCCCTCACGGTGAATGACGCTACCGGCTGCTGCTCCGTGAGCACCACGGAAAGGAGCCTGGCCCTCTTTTTGGGGGATATCTCCGTCAGGTTTTCGCCATTGAACAGCATGGCCCCCTGCAGTATCGGCTGCAGACAAGCTATGGATCGCAGCAGGGTGGACTTTCCGCAGCCGTTCTTTCCGATCAGTGCGATCAACTCCCCCTCTCCTGCCGTAAGGGAAAGATCGTGCTGTACGATCTTTGTCCCCCTGCTGGCAGGATAACCGATGCTGACATGTAAAAGCTGAAGAAAGGGCATGTTGTTTCGAATTCCGGAAGCCGTCGCAGGTTGTTTTTACTCCTCTGTCAACCCTTCCGGGAGGTACATCTCAAGGAGTTTTTTCCCCTCATCGACAGCCACAATAAAATCTTCCGTTGCAGGTATTAGATATTCACTCCCGTCTTTTTCAACCACAAACAGCACGTTGATGGTTGTGCTGTCTACCTCCCGGATGGTACCGATTGTTTCGCCATACTGATCCACAATGGAATATCCCACAAAGAATTCCCAGTCGTCGCTACTCTGAGTACGCACCGCACTCACTATGTCGCGGGAAAGAAAAACGTCGGTGTTCACATAACGCGAAGCTTGCTTCTCGTCGTTCACATCCTCGAACTTCACCCGTGCAGAGGTATCGGTGGTATAGGTGAACTCTTCCACAAAAAAGGGTACGGGGATACCCTCTATTTCCAGGAAATAGAACTCTGTGTCGAGATCGGCGTACTCTGCCTTGCGGAAGAGAATTATGATCTCACCTCTGATGCCGTACGGCTTCTGCGTACGTCCCACCTGAAGGATATCTTCGCCGGGAATCATCTGCGTTATCTTTTACGTTGGTACTTGATGTTCTTGAGCTTATCGCGGCTGTTATTCAGCTTCACTTCGGGGATCGAGTGCGTGTCGGCATTCAATTTTATCTTACCGCCCGACAGGTCGTACAAGTCGTGAAATATCTTTTCGTCGTCGGCCTCCTTGTTCCACTGCGAATAGGAGCGCTTCATCTGGCTTAGCAGCATTTTGAGAAGATGGTTCTTCTTCTCTCCCTCCTCCATGTCGGCAGCAATTTTGATCATCCGCTCCAGTATTTTGCCATAATGACGATACTTCATGGTGGGCCTGCTATAATCGAGATGTCCGGGATTGGTATAGAGCTCCTCCCGCGTGATGATCTCGTAGGGATAGTCGATCTCCAGCTTAAAGTCAGACATGATGGCCAGATGATCCCAGAGAATATGTTTAAAGTTGTTCACATCACGCAGGTGCGGAAACATACTTCCCATGATGTCGATGACGGTGTAGGCACATTTCTTTCGTTCTTCCGGATCTTTGATCGAAACACAGTGGTCGACCATATTCTGGATGTTGCGCCCATATTCCGGCAACAGCAGTTTTTCTTTTTGGGTGTTGTATTGCATTTTTATAAAGTTTTATTCGTTTTATTTTATCTCAGCTTCAGCCGATCTCCCTCTTCCGGAACGTATTCGTAACTTTTTTTGTTCAGCCGGTACAGGTTTCTCAGCTGAATACCATATTGCTGCGAGATGCTGTACATCGACTCGCCCACCTGTACGGTATGATACTCATAAGGCTTGTCGGCACGAGTCTTTTTTTTCTGAAAATAGACAATGTCGCCTTCGCTCAGCGGAAAATCTTCGGGCACCTCGTTGTACTTCAGCAGTTCTTTTTCACCAAAACCAAACTCCCGGGCAATGCTGGCGTACGAGTCGCCATTCAGGGCAATCACATACACCAGGCCGTGGGTGATGTAGGGCTGGTGTGTCCAGGTCACCTGCGCCGTCTCCCGCATCCGTTGCGACTGCCGCTCACTGCGGCTGATCCCTTTGCGGTACTTTCTGTCGTCGAAGCGATACAGTTCGTAGTCTTCGATAAGCTTGATCAGCTTATTAGCGTAAGCCTTGTCGGTGGCATAGCCCGACTTCTGAAGTCCTCTTGCCCATCCTTTGTAATCGGTGATGGAGAGCTCAAACAGCATCTTGTAACGGCTTCCGTTGATCAGAAACTCGGAGTGATCCTGATAAGAATCTTCCACACGGTCGTACCTCCGGAAGCAGTCGTTGGGCAAATCATCGGCAGCATATACCGAGGGCCCTCTCCAGCCTTGGTGGCACTTGATGCCAAAGTGATTGTTGGAGCGCCGTGCCAGGTCGCTTAACCCCGCACCGGACTCCAGAATACCCTGTGCTAGAGTGATGGAGGCAGGAATCTTGTACCGCTCCATATGGTCAATGGCCAGGTCGCTGTAGCGGCCAATATAATCTTCGTAGGTCCTCACCCTGTGTTGTGCAGACAGACCATCCGCCACAAAGAAAAAAGAGAGAAGGGCAAAGAACGGTAAAATATAGTTATATTTGCGTGACAAAATCTGCATGAGGATATGAGAGAAATCAATTTAACCACAAAGATAGCTGTTTATCTGTTAGAGGAATGCTCCGAAGTGGAAAAAAAATTAATCGACGCCGCAAAAAATGCCACACAAAAAGCGTACGCACCTTATTCACAGTTCAGGGTAGGTGCAGCCGTATTGTTGGAGAACGGCGAGGTGATTGCGGGAAACAACCAGGAGAACGCCGCTTATCCATCTGGCCTGTGCGCCGAGCGGACTGCGCTTTTCTTTGCCAACGCCTCCCGCCCCGACCAAAAGGTGGTGGCCATTGCCATTGCTGCCTGGCACAACGGCCAGTTTACCCGCGACGTAATCACCCCCTGCGGTGCCTGCCGTCAGGTACTGCTGGAGGTGGAAAACCGCTTTCACTCCAGCGTAAAAATACTAATGTACAGCGAAGATGGCATCTATGCGACAAGCTCCGCCAGGGAGTTGCTGCCGCTCAGCTTTGGGGATGAGATGCTAAAGAAATAAAAAGGCTGCTTAGAAGGAAGCTTCGTATAAGGTGACCAAATACCACTTTTTATCGATCAGCGCAAAGTAATAGTCGGCATAAATGCCGTTATCGATGCCGCGTATTTCCACAACGGCCGTATCATTTTTAAAGCGCACGACCTGATAATACTGGTCGTAAGGACGCGTAAGATAGGTGCTATCGTAGGTGAGATCAAGAATTTCCCAGTCGTATTTTCCGATGGACTCCTGAATTGGGGCCATGCCCTCGTGTGCTTCGTCGGGCACGATGACACTAATGGGAAATTTAATCCGTTCAAACTGGAACGATTCTTCCGTGCTGAACCTTTGGATGAACTGTTCAAACTCCTCGTTCGAGGCAGTCTGATCGGCAAAATTGCTGTGTGCCTCGCTTTTCATCTTTTCCACGCCCTGCTCCGCATTCTTTTTACCCGCCCCCCGCGAGCAGGAGACGATAAGGAACATAAACAAACAGGGAAAGAGAAGACTTTTTAGCTTCATCGTCTTTTGTAAATTTTGGCAGCATTTGTACCTTTGGGGTGGAACGGTTTTGGAGTGCCGTTTCGTAACAACCGCGGGCAAATAACCTATTCAGGTGCAAAGGTATAAAAAAAGTTGATAACCAAACAGTAAAGCGATTATTTTTAGTGAAAGAAAATATCGCTATCTTTGTTTAATTAAAACGACGGCGGATGAATCTTTCGAAAGAGATAAACGACTTGTTCTCGCGGCAACAAGAGGAATGGGGCCTGCTAAGAACCGCAATCAATCAGCGGGACACGATCAGGGAGAAGACCATTTTCTGGGGAGATGATTTTCAGGTGAAGGTACAGTACAATCCAGCAAGGATGGTATCCACAGGGGCCGACATCGATGCGGAAACGATCGAAAAGCGTCCCTGTTTTCTGTGTGCGGAAAACAGACCCTCCCTGCAAAAAGGCATTCCTTTTCTGGATAAGTACCTCATCCTTTGCAATCCTTACCCCATCATAGAAAACCATCTCACCATCCCACTCCATTCGCATGTGGCACAGCGCATACGCAGGAAGGTGGGTGACATGCTTTCGCTGGCAGAGCTTTTGCCTGGATATGTGGTTTTTTACAACGGACCCCGTAGCGGCGCCTCTGCCCCCGATCACTTTCACCTGCAGGCGGGGCTCAAGTCACCGGTCCTCTTGCAGGGGGATAACGAGCTGCGTGCTTGCCTGATGATTGAAAGCTCAGACAAAGAAGAGGTGGAGGAGTTGTTTGAAGACGTATATCAGTATCTTCGTCACCGGCAGCCGGAAGAGGGGGAGCCGATGATGAACGTGATTGCCTTCACCGAGCAAAACCGTTACAAGCTACATCTGTTTCCGCGCAGGGCGCACCGTCCCCGGCAATACTTCGAAACGGGGAGCAAACAACTGATGATCAGCCCGGGGGCGCTCGACATGGCAGGCCTCATCATCACCGTGCGGGAAGAAGATTTCGACAAACTGGGGCCGCACGATATCGAAGATATTTACACCCAGGTGTCGTTGCCGGTGATGTAGGGCCAGGATCCGGTAGACGAACAACAAGCTGATTACAGACAACTGACCGGCTAAATGCCGAATTCAGGTCTATGATAACTTAAATATGGAAAATTCAGAAATTATTTTGCTCAACATCAACGGAGAGGACAAAATGGGACTGACAGCGGCGCTGACGGAAATACTCGCGAAGCATGGTGCTTTCATCCTCGACATCGGGCAATCGGATATACACAGAAATCTGTCGCTGGGTATTCTCTTCAAGTCTATGAACGACAACTCGGGCGAGATCATGAAGGACCTGCTGTTCAAAGCGTACGAGATGGACGTAAACATCCGCTTTACGCCCATCTCGGTAGACCGTTACTCCAATTGGGTGAGCATGCAGGGCAAGAACCGGTATATCATCACGCTGCTGGGAAGGATTCTTACCGCCAAGCAGATCGCAGCCGTATCGAAGATCATTGCAGAGCAGAATCTCAATATCGACAATATTGTACGGCTGACGGGGCGTATTCCGCTCAACGAGAAGGAGCGGGCCGCCAAATCGTGCGTGGAGCTGTCGGTGCGGGGGACGCCCAACGACCGGCAACAGATGCAGGAGGCATTTCTGGCGCTCTCCTCCGAACTCAACTTCGACATCTCCTTCCAGGAAGAGAGCATGTACCGTCGTATGCGCCGGCTCATCTGTTTCGACATGGACTCCACCCTCATCCAGACGGAGGTGATCGATGAGCTGGCAGAAAGGGCCGGTGTGGGTGAGCGAGTGAAGGCCATCACCGAACTGGCCATGCAGGGAGAGATTGATTTTGAAGAGAGCTTCAGGCAGCGGGTGAAGTTACTGAAGGGGCTCGATGTCTCGGTGATGAAAGAGATCGCCACAAACCTGCCCATTACCGAAGGGCTCGACCGGCTGATGAAGGTGCTGCAGAAGGTGGGATTTAAAACGGCAATTTTGTCGGGAGGGTTCACCTATTTTGGAAATCATCTGAAGGAGAAGTACGGCTTTGATTATATGTATGCCAATGAGTTGGAGATCGCCAACGGGAAGCTTACCGGCAATTATGTGGGAGATGTGGTTGACGGCAAGAGAAAGGCAGAGCTGTTGCGGCTCATTGCCCAGGTGGAACGGATTGACCTGCGGCAGACAGTGGCCGTGGGCGACGGTGCCAACGACCTGCCCATGCTGGATATCGCCGGTCTGGGTATTGCCTTCCACGCAAAACCCAAGGTGAAGCAAAATGCGGGGCAGTCTCTCTCGACCGTAGGCATTGACGGCATCCTTTATTTTTTGGGATACAAAGACTCCATGCTCGACAGCAAAATACTGAACAGCTAAAATGTACCTTTAAAACACACAGGTATGGATTTTGTGGATATGTTGTTAAATCGCATCGATGGCGAATCGGAACTGAAGAAACCTACCCATGCGCTGGTTTGTTTCACCCGGCTTGAGACAGGTAGAAAACTATGCAAACTGGCATCGGACATTGTTCTTTCGAAAACGGAGAAATCATCAATCACCCTGTTGCACTTCATCGCCAACATGGAGGCCGTGTTGAAGGATGAGCCAATAGAAGTGCTTCAACATAAGCTGCTTGCCGACCTGATGCCCAAGGGCGAAAAAAGTAAAATCACGGTACGGCTTTTTATCAGGGAGTATGCCGACCTTGTCTCCGAAATCCGTAAAATGACCGACGAGCAGGGCAGCAACCTTTTGCTGATTGGGCTGGGCCAGGACGAAATAGGCCTTCGCGAGGCAAGCAGGTACATGCAGCAGAAGAACGACCCGGCAATCACCGATGCTGCTGTTCTGGCACAATTCGGGGAGAAGGAAGCATCCACCTTAAAACAGATGTCATCGCTGCTGGACCGGAACAGGGTGCCGACAGGCATCTTCCTGGACAACGGCCTGGAAGAGACAAGCCATATTTTCATTCCCGTGCTCTGTAAAGCCGACATGCATATTTTCACCTTTGTGTACCAGACATCCCAGATGGAAAATGTGCAGATCATGGTTTGGGATGCGGTGGGAATCATTCAGTCGGAGGCAAAGATGCAGAAGCTCTATCAGTTCATTGTAAAAAAGAGCGACGGGCGGGTACGCCTTTGGGACGATAACAAGAAGATTGAAAAGGAGTTTATTCGGGACCAGGACCTCCTCATCATTGGCATCGACGGATGGAGCAAGCTGGTTGCCGCACCTCTGCCCTGGAAAGATTCACTCCCTTCCACCCTGATCATCAAAGACTCATCAAACTGAAATCATTATGCAACCGACCGACAGCGGGACCAGACTCGAAGTAATCCATTCCCATATCGAACAGCGGCAGCTGAAACAGGCAATTGACGGTGTCAAGGGACTTGCTTCGCTTTCACAACACTGGACCATTACCGAAAAAATATCAGAACTGGAGACCAACTATCAATATATGCTCCACTACCTGATTGAGGGAAAAAAGGATCCCGAGCAGCAGCATATTTACGACAAGCTGATCCGCGACCTCTACACCGTTGCCGATGATGCGGCCGAGCACCTGCTTCTGCAGGAAAGTTCCTCCCTTTTTTTCGATAAGTCACGGCTGTTTCAGGTGCGTACACCGCTCTCTCTGGACGAATACCGGAGCATCATCACACGGCATGCGGATACCTTCTCCTTTATCGATCTGCTCGAAGAGGGCGAGGAAAAGGAGCGCCGTATAAAAGAAAATGCACTGGCACATGAAAGGACCCTGCAGGATCTCTTTTACTGCGTATTTGTATCACCAAGGGCCAATGCCGACATGGCTGCATCGTTCCGAAGTTTTATGGACGATGAGCTCATTCCCGTATACGACAAGAGCGTGCTCCTCTCCGCCCTCACCATGAATGTGCTGCAGCGCTTCGATGCGGTCAAGGTAGAGCTGCTTCTTGATGTGTGCCTCCGTCCCGAGCCGGAGCTGGTGACACGTACCATCATCGGTATCATTCCCATCTTCCAGACCTACGCAGCCCGCTGGCCTCTCTATTCCGAGTGCAGCAGCAGGCTGAAGCTGCTATCGGACAACAAGCTGTTCAACCGGCGGTTTATCGCAGCCATCATTGGCTTCATTCAGGCACACGAAACGGAGAAGATCACAAAACGGCTGACCGAGGAGATCCTCCCGGAGATGATGAAGTTAAGCCCGATGATTGGCAAGAAAATAAACCTGGATGAGTGGATGGGCGAAAGCGGACTGGATGAAAAAAACCCGGAATGGCAGAAGATACTCGACGAGACCGGGCTGACAGATAAGCTGCAGGAGTTCTCCGAGTTACAGCTCGAGGGCGCCGACGTGTTCCACTCCACCTTTTCCAACCTGAAGTCCTACCCTTTCTTTCAGGAGATGAGCAACTGGTTCCTGCCGTTTAACCCACGTCACAGCAGCATCCGGCAGCTTTTTTCCGACAAGTCGGAAGGTGTCTCCCTGATTGAGACCATGTTCCGGTCGTCGTTAATCTGCAACTCCGACAAATACTCTTTCTGCCTCAGCATTATGATGATGCCGGAAAACTACCGCCGCATGATAATTTCACAGCTGGGTGCCGAAGGCGAAGAGCTCACAAAGATGCAGGAGGAGGAAGGTGTGCTGAATCCCTATCAGAAAGAGGATACCCTGATCAAACAATATATTCAGGACCTTTATCGCTTCTTCAAGCTTTACCGGCGTCGTAGCGAGTTCCGGGATATTTTCAGCCTGCCGCTCAACTATCACCTGATTGAGGCATTTCACCCTGTGGTACTGCAACCGCAGCACCTGGAGCAGATAGCTCTTTACTATTTTGAAAAAAACAACTTTGATGAGGCACTTGTTGCTTACACGATGCTGACCGAAGCAGCAGGTGTTGCCAAAAGCGAGTTCTGGCAAAAGATAGGCTACTGCAGACAGATGCTGGCAGATACGGGAGGAGCCCTGGATGCCTATCTGCATGCCGACCTGATCGACGAAAACAATACGTGGGTACTACATCGCATAGCACATTGTTACCGGGTGCTGAAGCAGCCCGACATAGCACTGAACTATTATCGCAGGCTGGAGCAGTTCAGGCCCGACGACCTGCATATTCAGCTCAGCATCGGACATTGCTATCTGGAGCTGAAGCAGTACGATACGGCTCTGAACTACTACTTCAAGGTGGAGCTGCTCGACAGCCAGAACAGGCGTGCATGGCGTTCGGTGGCCTGGTGTGCTTTTCTATCGCGCAAGTTCGATGTGGCAAGGAAATACTATGCCCAGATTATGGAGAACAAGCCCAATGCCCACGATTTCCTTAACGCAGGCCACGTGGAACTCTGCATGGAAGAAAACAAAAAGGCGGTCTCGCTCTATCGGTCGTCGCTGGAGAAAGCCGGTAGCTTTGATGCCTTTCGGTCTATGCTTGCCGAAGATGAGGAGGAGCTACAGGAAGCAGGTGTGAATACCGCCATATTACCGATCATTCTGGATAAGATCAGGTATGACCTAAGAGGAGAGTGAGCCGAAAGTTAACCGTTAGCGGTAAAGCTTATTTTGCTCAATGTAATCGTACACCTTTGGCGGGAGGAAGGCACGCATATTTTTTCCTTCTCCGATGCCTTGCCGGATGAAAGTGGAGGATATTTCCACCACAGGAGCATTGATAAGCCGGACCGATTTGCGCAGTTCTTCGGGAATGTGTATTTTTTCCCCTAATCGCGGATAAACAAGGATTTCGTAGAGCTCCAGGATGCGCTTATATTCTTTCCATTGTTCAAATAAGGACCAGTTATCACCCCCGATGATCAAGGAAAAGCGCCTATCGGGATGTGCCCGTGTAAGTGCATCGAGCGTATCAATTGTATAAGAGGGGCGCGGCATATGAAACTCCACATCCGATACTTTGAAATGTTCGTAATCGCTCAGCGCCAGTCGCACCATCTCCAGCCTGATTTCGTCATCCAGCAGATCCCCTGATTTTTTCAACGGATTATGAGGAGAGACCACAAACCAAACCTCCTTCACGGGCGTGAAAGCGCTGATGTAGTTCGCCAACATGAGGTGCCCCATGTGGATAGGGTTAAATGATCCGGAAAATATACCTGTTTCGTGTCTCACGGAATCCTTTCTCAGGCTTTCTTTTTGAAGAGTGAAATGATCCACAGCAACAGGATTGCTCCCACGAGTGCTGTTACAAGGTTACCGATAACCCCGCCGGTAGAGATTCCCAACTTGTCAAATACCCATCCGCCAATGACTCCTCCGGCAATACCGACCAAAAGATTAACCAGAAAGCCAAAACCGCCGCCCCTCATTAATTTACCTGCAAGCCATCCGGCTACTGCTCCGATAATAATCCACCATATCAATCCCATAGTTTGTGAATGTTTAATGTGAATAGTTGTTGATAAACTTGTGAAAGATCAATCTTCTCACTTCTTCAATTAACACAATTTGGGCAGAAATTGTTTAAAAAGAAAAAAGGATTTACTCAGCTCATCCGGCTTTTATAATCTTCATACCCAAACCGGCGATAGAGAATGAACGTACCGTTCGTGGTCCAGAGGCCGATGGAGGGATGAGTTACTCCGTTGAAAAGGGTTGTTTTCACCGTGGTATAATGGATCATATCTTCAAACAGGATGCGGTCGCCCACTTCAAGCGGAGTATCGAACGACCAATCGCCCATGAAATCGCCGCTCAGGCAGCTGTTTCCACCCATTCTGTATGTCGGTTTTCCGGCTATCGGCTCCTGGTATGCTCCCCGTATGCGGGGTTTGTAAGGCATCTCCAGACAGTCCGGCATATGGCAGGCAAAGGAGACGTTCAGCATGGCCGTCTTCACGTCGTGGTTCTCCACAATGTCGGCCACCGTCGCTACCAGCACGCCCGTCTCCCAGACAAATGCGCTCCCCGGCTCCAGGATGATTTCCAGGTGCGGGTAGCGTGCTTTGAGGCCATGAAGCACCTGAATGAGGTGCTCCACGTCGTAGTCTTTGTGCGTCATCAGATGACCACCGCCCAAATTCAGCCACTGGATCTGTCCAAAGAGATGGCCAAACTTTCTTTCCACTACCTCGAGCGTTTTTTCCAGATCATGGGAGTTGTTCTCACAAAGGTTATGCAGATGCAGCCCTGTAATCCCCTTGGGAAGCTTCTCCCCTATCCCGGCAGCCGTGATGCCAAGGCGCGATCCCGCCGCACTCGGGTTATAGAGGTCGGTATCCACCACCGAAAATTCGGGGTTGATCCTTACCCCACATGCTATTTCCTTCCCCGAAGCTTCCACCTGCGGATAAAAGCGTTCGAACTGAGAAAGTGAGTTGAAGGTGATGTGACTGCTGTACTGCAAAAAGAGGGGGAACTCCTCGTCAGTATAAGCAGGGGCATAGGTATGTGCCGGAGTACCCATCTCCTCGAGAGCAAGCCTGGCCTCAGACACAGAGCTGGCGGTAGAAGAACGGATATACTCCCGGAAAATGGGGAACGAACGCCACAGGGCAAATGCTTTGAAGGCAAGGATAATCTGAACGCCGGCACGTTCGCTGACCGACCTGATCAGCTGCAGGTTCCTGCGAAGCAACTCCTCCTCCATCACATAACAGGGAGAGGGTATTTTTGTGAAGTCAATCATCTTTTTCTGTTGTCTGTTGTTGGCTCTTGTGTCTTATACCTAAGATTTAAGTAGATATCTTTCGATATGAACTTTTTCCCAATGCAAGCTGTCGAGGCTTGCCGGAGATTTTTCTTTTTCTTTTCTGCCGAAGGCAATCACGCAAAGGACTTCGAGGGGCATGGGTATCTGCAGCAGCTCGTTGATATAATCGCCCGACGAGAGCAGGTCGGTGTAGGACCTGTTGCGCACCTGTACCCAGCAGCTACCTATGCCGAGTTCCTCCGCCTGTAGTTGCATATTGATAGCAGCGATGGAAGCATCTTCAATCCAGGCATCGCTTTCCAGGGGATTTCCCGCCACCACGACAGCCAGGACAGCATCAGCAATAAAGGTAGCACTTTGCGGCTTACAGTGCGACAGACGGATAAGCATCTCCTTATCCTCTACGGCAATGAACTCCCACGAATGCCTGTTCTTGGAAGTGGGCGAAAGCAACCCTGCTTCAAGGATCATGCGTGTCTCATCGGGTGTCAGCAGCTCCTCTTTGAATTTTCTGATGCTGCGGCGCTGCATCAATAACTGTTGAAAACCGTTCATTTTTTTGTTTTTTTGATTTGAGAGCACAATGATACAAAAAAAACGGGAGAATTCCAGACGACCGGAAACTCAGGGAGAGAAGAGGATGTGAATACTGATTCTCCAGACTTCACGTTGAAATTGATCCAGTTGTTCGGAGGGGCTGGGTACAGCACGGTCATTTTGATTAGAATAATTCCAAATAACTGGGTTCTTTTTTCTATTTTTGTAGAAAAAAAATACTTTCCCGATATGGTTCACGCTTCGAAAATAAAAGTCAAGTCTTATATGAAGATGGCCGATCTGATCGATGCCAACCCTAATCTGTTATTGATGTTGCAGCATTTTAACATTGATTTCCGGGTGAGCGACCAGACTGTGATGCAGCTGTGTACCGGTTACAGTATCAGTGAAAACCTGTTCGTTGGCATTGCCAATCTTTACAATGGTCTGGGGCCGAAGGCCCATCCACTGTTTACCCGGGACGATCTGGTCCGGGTGATCGAATTTCTGAAGCAGAGCCACGACTATTATCGCTCCGACAAGTATCCGCAAATCAGCTCCTATATTCGTCAGTTGCAGGAAAATCATTCTGCGAAAGAGTTGAAGCTGCTTGAAAAATTCTTCAACGATTACTTTGCCGAAGTACTGGAGCATCTTGATTACGAAGACAACATAGCCTTTCCCTATTTCATTCACTTGCTGAAGGAGAAAAAATCCGATTCCTTCCGGCGGGAGCTTTATTCCTCCATCGAGTATGGCGAGCATCACACCGATATTGAGTTGAAATTGAAAGATCTGAAGCAACTGTTATTGAAGTATGTGAAGATAGAGAACGACCTTGATCTACGTCGTCGGTTGTTCTTCGCACTTTACGAGCTTGAGTTTGATCTATATATCCACTCCCTGATAGAAGAGACCATACTAATCCCGGCGGGTGTGAGCATTGAACAGGAGCAAGATGCGTAAGCCCCTTCTTCATATCGTGATATTGGAGGCCTCGAGGGTTATCTGTGAGGGGTTGATGGCCATTTTGTATCAGTCCGACCTGGATTGCCGGATCCTCCGGGTGGAGTCACTGGAAGACCTTTCGGAGATGCTGGAGTCCACAGCTATCGACATCCTTATTGCCAACCCGTTGCAGTTTGTAAACCGGGAGAAAGAGGTCAGGAGGATCCGAAAAAATCATCCCTCCCTGTCAGTAGCCGGCATCGATTACGGCATCATCCAAAAGCAGTCCATGCTTGCCGACATCTCCTTCACGCTTTATGATACGCCGGAGCACATTCTTCAATGCCTGACGAAGCTGGACAACAAAAGCAGGAAGGAAAACAAACAAAAGGGTGAGGACGACAACCTCACCAAAAGAGAGATCGAAGTCCTCACCGGCCTTGTAAACGGGCTGATGGACAAGGAGATTGCCGACTCGCTTCACATCAGCATCCACACCGTAGTGCGTCACCGGAAAAACATCACCATGAAGACCGGCATCCGCAGCCAGTCGGGGCTCACCATCTATGCCATCTCCAAGAAGATTGTAGCCATCGAAGATCTCGAGATTTAGAGTTGCCAGTTCAGTCCCACAGAGACGTTGCGGGGGTCGGTTGGATTGAGGTATCCGCCCCTGTAATAAGACGTATACCCCTGTGAATCAAGAATATTATTCAGAAATATGCGCAACTGACAACGGTTTATCCTGTAGCCCGCCTGCAGATTCACGGTGGTGTAGCCATCGGCCAGAAACGGCCGGGTGTTGGGCTGTACCTGGTGGCCGGGAAGCACCTGGTAGGTATATTCAGCGAAGGGTCTCTCCCCCGTGTAATAGAACCCCACTCCCAGGGACAGGTCCCTGAGGGGCCCTTCGAAGAAGGTATAATTAACCCATCCGTTGGCAGTATGTGCCGCTGTATTCATGGGGGCGGACCCTTCGTGGTAGTAAGGGCTGTCGTGATAACCCGCATCAAGGTAGGCATAGCCCACGACGGCATCCATATTTTTCAGTACTTTTCCGGTCAGCTCCAGTTCCACTCCTTGTCGTTTCAGGTTTCCTGCTTTGATGTAGTATCCGGTGTTGCTTCCTGCCTCATTGAGGGCAGCGTAGGTGAGGTTGTTGTTCCGAATGTGGAACAGGGTTGCATTGAACCGCAGCCTGTTTTGGAACCACTCTGTCTTGAAGCCGGCTTCGACCTGTTTTTCACGCGAAGCGCCTGCGGGGGTGAGGCGGTCTTCGAGCAGGTTGGCAGCGCCGCGCAGGGACGTAGTGGTGGTGTAGGAGGCAAACAGGTTGATGTTTTGACTTGGGGTGACGATGATTCCCAACAGCGGATCCCAGACGCTGCCGCCGTTTGTGGAGATACTGTTGTTGCTGGTACCGCTCAACTGGCTATAGCGGAGGCCGAGCGAGAGCTTGAGATGTGGGCCGACCGTCATCAGCTCCTGCAGCAGCATGCCATAAGCATATTCGCGTGAACGGACCGGATCTCCGTTGATAAGGCTGACATTGGGTGCGGTGTTGGAGATGGGTTGCAGGACATCGACCGTATCCACCGTTACCGTGTTGGTATTGACAGTAGTGAGGTCGGTCCACCGGTAATCGATCCCGAGGTTGAAGGTATGTTTTACCATGCCGGTAAGGAGATTTTTCCCGATGAGATCGATCTGAAAGACACCGTTTTTGTCATCCCTTTCACTTCCGCTATAAGCCCGTGAACGTAAATTATACAAACCCGTTTGCGTGACATTTCTGAGGGGCGAAGCATGAGAGCCGATTTTTGTCTGATTCATGCCGGAGCCCGCGTAAGAAACACGCAGGCTGAGATGTTCATTGACAGTACGGTGTACCTGCGCCAGATAAGTAAGCGTATTTGTGGTCTGTCTGTCGGTGGAAAAACCAAGAAAGCGGTCGTGGGGCATCTTGTACACATTCCATACGCTGTCGGCATTCAGGTTGACTGTACCCTGGTCCGGAGTACGTGCGTCGTGCAGGTAATCCATCTCCAGCGTGATGCTGGTTTTGTTATCGGTACGCCAGATGAATGAGGGGTTCAGATAGATACGGTCTTTGGAAACAAAGACCCGGTAGTTATCGGCCCTTTCCCAGGCACCATTCAGCCGAAAAGCGGTCCGCTGCAGCCTGTCGCCCACGAACTGCACGTCGAAGGTGGGTCTCACCTGCCCCCAGCTGCCTGTTCGGAATCCCACGTTCCCGGCGTTGATGAAGCGCGGGGTCTTGGTGGCGATGTTGACCACCCCTCCCGCCGAGCCAAGGTCGTTTCCCACCCCCTGCGCAATGGCAGCCGACCCACGGAGGATCTGGATGGTCTCCACCCCCTGCATATCAGTCAGAAAGCCTGTCCCCCTGAAGTCGGAATGCACCCTCACCCCGTTCTTCACGACGGGGATACCCCTGTATCCCCGGGAAGTAATGCTTTCCGTGGTGTTGCCAAAGGTAGCGAAGATGCCCACTCCCGGTGCATTTCGCACAGCATCATGTAACGTGAGTACGCCCTGGTCGGTCAGCATCTTCTGCGAGATCACCGAGATACTCTGTATCTGCTCGTCCAGGCGGAGCGGGATGCGCAGAAGGACATCCATCTTCTCCGGCCGCTCCCTGCGCCTGCCGAACACCTCTACCTCCACCAATACCTGTTCGTCGCGTTCCAGCTGGAAGGTATCCTGCCGTGTCTCCCCCCGGGGAAAAGTGATTTCCCTTGTGACCGGCTTATAGCCCACGTAGCTTACCACGACAGCATGTGTTCCTCCCGGCACGTTGCCAATGTGGAAGGCTCCATATGCATCGGTATCGTCGCCGATACCCAGTTCTTCCAGGTAGACAGTGGCGCCGGTGAGTTCCTGATTCTCTTCGTCCACGACTGTTCCCGTAAATATGTTGTTTTCTTGTGAAAATGATTCACCGAAGCCTGCCAGGAGGCTCATCAGCAAGATAACCAATTTTTTTTTCATTTGTTACAATCTTTTTTGAGGTAGCACCGGAGTAATCACAATGGCTCACTCCGGATTCTTTTGAGATAATAATTACAGGGGACAAAGGAAAATAAAAACAGGGTGGAGATCAATCCCATGAAATTACCATTTCTGTGGCATTGAATACCCACAACATGCAATTGAAATATCTGCCTGCTGGCGATACCGTTGCAGATCACTATTATTATGCGAAACGTACGGATTGGACAGTCGTTGCACGGATTTCCGGTGTGAAGGTCTCTTTTTCATTCTTTTGTTAAACAATTTAACGGGATCATACGTTTCATTTTTCTAATCGACACCCTGTAACAACATAGAGGAAGCCATTTTATAAAAAATTATCGTATGAAGATTCATGAATATCAGGCAAAAGAGATCTTTGCAAACTATGGGATCCCTGTAGACAAAAGCATTGTGTGCCGCTCTGTGGAAGATGCAGTAAAGGCGTACGAACAGCTGGACTCGCAAAAGGTTATTGTCAAGGCACAGGTGCACACCGGTGGCAGAGGCAAGGCAGGCGGCGTAAAGCTGGCCGGCGATGAGATAGAACTGCGCCGACACGCCGCTGCCATTCTGGGTATGGATATCAGGGGATTTATTGTCGATCGCATTCTGGTGGGCCAGGCCGTAAATATTGACAGGGAGTATTACGTCAGCTATGTGGTAGACAGGAGCACCAAATCGGCCATTCTGATGTTAAGCAGGGAGGGGGGGATGGACATAGAAGAGGTGGCAAGGACTATGCCGGAGAAGATTCACAAGTTTGCGATCGACCCCTCGGTGGGTGTTCCCGATTACCTGGCCCGTGAAGCAGCCTTCAAGCTGTTCGACGACATCGGGCTGGTTCGACAGGCAGCAACCATATTCCAGAAGCTGTACAGCTTATTTGTGGAAAATGATGCTTCCCTGGCAGAGATTAATCCGCTGGTACTGACAAAAGAGGGCGCTATTGTGGCAATTGACGCGAAGATGACTTTCGACGACAACGCGCTTTACCGCCATCCGAAGATCGCTTTGCTCAACGAACCGACCGAGGAGGAGAAGAAGGAGCAGAGTGCCAAAAGCAAAGGATTCAGCTATGTTCATTTGGGTGGAGATATTGGGTGCATGGTGAATGGCGCTGGCCTTGCCATGGCCACCATGGACATGATCAAGCTTTATGGCGGCAATCCGGCCAACTTTCTCGACATTGGCGGAAGCTCCAATCCCACCAAGGTGATTGAGGCGATGAAGCTGCTACTGGGTGATAGAAACGTGAAGGTGGTGCTGATCAACATCTTTGGAGGCATCACCCGGTGCGACGACGTGGCCAGCGGTCTGCTGGAGGCTTTCAAACAGATCAAGACCGGGATACCCATCGTGATCCGTCTCACCGGGACCAACGAAAAGGAGGGACGCGCCCTGCTTAGAGGCACCCACTTTCATGTGGCGGAGACCATGGGTGACGCCACGCGCAGAGCGGTAGAGCTGGCAAAACAATATCAAGACTGAAAACAAATAGGGTATGAGTATTCTGATAAACAAAGATACAAGGCTCGTTGTGCAAGGCATAACGGGACGTGATGGCGGTTTTCACGCATCGAAAATGAAAGCGTACGGTACGAATGTGGTCGGCGGGACTTCACCCGGCAAAGGAGGTGAGATGGTGCAGGGCATTCCGGTATTTAATACGGTAAGAGATGCCGTAAAGGAAACAGGTGCCAACGCGTCGGTGATTTTTGTTCCCGCAGCCTTTGCGAAAGATGCCATGATGGAGGCTGCCGACGCAGGAATCAGACTGATTGTCTGTATCACGGAAGGTGTTCCCACGCTCGATGTGGTGGAAGCCTACAGCTATATCCGGCGCAAGGGTGCCAGCCTGATCGGTCCCAACTGCCCCGGACTGATCTCACCGGGAAAGAGCCTGGTGGGGATTATGCCCTCCATGATCTTCCGCGAGGGTGGCACGGGCGTAATCAGCCGCAGTGGCACGCTGACCTACGAGGTGGTGTACAATCTCACAGCGAAGGGTATGGGTCAATCCACGGCAGTGGGTGTGGGAGGGGATCCGGTGGTAGGCCTTTATTACAATGAGCTACTGGAAATGTTTGAAAACGATCCGGGAACCGACTCGATTGCGTTGATCGGTGAGATAGGTGGCGATGCGGAAGAGCGTGCAGCAGCCTATATCCGGGAGCATGTTACGAAGCCCGTTGCCGTCTTTATTGCCGGACAACAGGCACCTCCGGGCAAACAGATGGGACATGCCGGTGCCATCATCTCCAGCGGAACGGGTACCGCCGCCGAAAAGATTGCCGCCTTCGAAGCCGCCGGTGTCCCCGTGGCCGATGAGCCAAGCCAGCTACCAGCCCTTTTGAAACAAAGAGGCCATTTGTGAACCACAACCCACACATTCATTTGACCAGTCGTAAAAAAGCGGGCCTGTGAAAAAGCCCGCTTTTTTATCTGGTCATTTCCGGATAAGCCCTCATTCAACGAAGGCGTGCTTGTATCCCTGAATCCTGTTCCAGTTGCCGCGTGTAAAATCGGGCACTTCCACCGGGGCGCTGTTGTTCTCGAGAGAGATACGGCTCAGCTCGGCCAGCGAGCACCACTCGGCCAGGTCGTACACGTCCATATCGAGCGGCAGTCCGTTTTGCAGGCAGTAGACAAGCCGGTAGTCCATGATAAAGTCCATGCCGCCGTGGCCGCCTACCTCTTTGGCTTTCTCTTCCAGTTCCCGATGTATGCGGTGTTTGTATTTTACCATCAAGGCATCTTTCACCTCGTCGGAGACGTAGGAGTGAGAGTTGAGATTTTCGTGGTCGGGCGTCACGCTCTCATCCACCATTTCGGCCTCCAGCGCATAGCCCTGATTGGGATATTTGTTCGCAAAACCTTTGGTTCCGCTCACCTGATACATACGACTGTAGGGTCTCGGCGATGCCACATCGTGCTGGATGTGAATGGTCTTCCCCTTTTCGGTTCGGATCATGGTCATGGTGTGCTGTCCGTTGGCAAACTGATAGGCGCTGTCGCGCTCCATCCCCCTCACTTCGATCAGGTATTCAGGAATATTTACCGGCTTGGTATCCATCGACACGAGCAGGTTCATCTTGTCGCCCCGGTGAATATCCAGTACCTGCGCAGCAGGTCCCATGCCGTGCGTGGCATAGACGTCGCCACGGAACTCCTTGTTGTACTGCATTCGCCAGTCGCCTTCGTAATACCCCCAGAAGTCTCTCAGGTTGTGGATGTAGGCTCCTTCCGCGTGAAGGACCTCCCCAAAAAGGCCCTGTTGTGCCATATTGAGGGTGGTTAATTCAAAGTAGTCATACACACAGTTTTCCAGCTGCATAGCATGTTTCTGTGTTTTCTCGGCGGTGTTGATGACCGACCAGATTTCGTCGAGAGTCATGGCAGCCGGCACTTCGCAGGCCACATGTTTACCCTGCTCCATGGCGTAGATCATCATCTCGGCATGCCGTTTCCAGTCGGTAGCAATATAGACCAGATCAATATCATCACGATCACAAAGTTTCTTCCAGGCCTCTTCGCTTCCGCTATAGTCAGCCGCACGGGGTAATCCGGCCTTGTCGAGGATTGTTTGTGTTTCCTCCACCCTGTCGGCATGCAGGTCGCAGAGAGCAACGATCTTTGTCCCCGGGATATGTGTGAAACGCTGCACAGCCCCGGGCCCACGCATACCCAGGCCGATAAAGCCCACGCGCACTGTATCCAGTCTAGGCGTAACCAGACCGAGTACATCTTTTTGTCCCGCGGGTCGTGCGGGGACATCTGTTTTGATTACGTACCGGTGGGGATCGTCTTTCCCGGATCCCCGGGATGAACCGCCATTGCATGCCGATAACAGGATCAATAAAAACAATAATAAGGTATTCGTTTTCGTCATCGTAATATATATTTTTAAAGATACTCCATCTATTTTTAAGAAGAATTCAAATATACGTTTTTTCCCTTATATGTCAATAGAGAAAACAGGGATATTGCTTGGCAACGCAAAAGAACACGATCTGCTATAAGTTGCCCAAGGCACGTTCACCCTCCTCTTTTGCCTTGGAGACCGACCGTGGGTCACCGGCATCAATGCCGTATGTTGATGTATCGGGAATAATCAGTTCTGTGCCGGCGGGTACGCGGTTGGGATTTATGATCTGTTTCTTGTTCTCGAGGTAAATATAGACCCAAAACTCCCTGTTTCCAAACAGCTCCAGCGCCAGCAGACGCAACGTTTTGCCTTCACCGAGTCGGATTTTTTCCGCTTCTCTTTGCGGAAGGTTGTTTTTTGCTTCTTCGGTGCGGGAGGCGCCATATACGGCGTTGGTTCCGGGCGATGCATGTAAAAAGGTATCTGATGGAGGGATGATAACCTTTTCGGCTTCTGTTCCGGGCAGGTATCCGGCAATTATTTCACTTTCCCCGGGTTGAAGGCCTCTGAAAAAAAAAAGAGCTGCCAATGCAATTGCCACTCCTCCCATAATAGGGATCCACAATGCGGTTGTCTTTTTGCGTTTTGTCCTTTTATGCCTGTTTGGCTCTGCTTTTCCGGCCTGTCTGATCTGTGGAGAATGTGTGGCCTGCGGGATTGTTTCAACCTGCGCCAAACCCTTTGTCTCCGGAATCTCTTCACCCTGTTCGGCTTGTTTAACCTCCGCTGTTTTCTCGATCTCTTCAATCTGTGCGGCCTGAATCTGTGCGGCCTGCTCAAGCTCCTCAACCTCCCCGGTTACTTCAATCTGTTCACTCTGTTCAGGCTGTCCGGCTTGCTCAACATCTCCTATCTGTCCGACCTCATCGACCTCTCCGGCAACCACTTCCGGAATTCCCGGAATTTGTACTCCCTCGTTGAGCAAGGCAGGCTCAAAGTAGGAGAAGGAGCTGTTTACTGAATCATTCAGGGAATCTTCCGGCGTGAAAAAAAGATTGAAAGTCAAAGCCTCCTCATTTTTCTCTACAAGAGATTCAAACACCACCCCCACTGCCGGAGGCATGAGATACCGTTCTTTCGTTTCCCTGTCAATAAGAATATATTCTGATTGTTTGTGGGTAAAAAATTTTCCAAAATCGTCGATGATAACAGGGTTATTTTCTTCCAATTCAGTTTTCATCACGGCAATCATCGCATCCAATGCCCGGGAAGCTTCAGCTTCTGTCCATCCGAGGAGTTGTACAAGTTTGGCAATAAGGTCTTCGTTTGTCATGCTATGTAAAATATTTTAAATCCGGGAGGGGTCCAAAACCGGAAAGGACTCTCAATTCAGGCTGCCAATCAGGTCGAAGGGCAGGGCATCGTGGATTGAGACCTCATAAAAATTACCGACCGTCAGTGGTCGCTCTTTTGATATCAGTACCTCTCCGTCCACTTCCGGGGAATCGAACTCAGTACGTCCAACGTAATAATCGGGATCTTCTCTGTCGATGATCACCTTCAGGGTCTTTCCTATTTTGGCTTCGTTCACAGAAAGGGCAATTTCCTCCTGCAGCTCCATCAGTGTATTCATTCTTTCCTGCTTCACCGTGGCAGGTATATCGTCGACATAGTGCTTGTCGTTATATGTATCTTCTTCGTGGGAGTAAGGAAATGCCCCAAGGCGTTCAAAACGCGTTTTTCCGACAAATCCCAACAACTCCTCAAAGTCGGCTTCGGTTTCGCCGGGGTGTCCCACCATCATGGTGGTGCGCAGATGGATGCCCGGCACTTCGTCCCGGATATGCTGTATCAGGTCGATGGTCTCTTGCCGGGTGATGTTGCGCCGCATAATTTTCAACATGTTGTCGCTGATATGCTGCAGTGCGATATCGAGGTAGTTGCAGACATTCTCGCGCTCGCGCATCACACGCAGCAGATCTTTGGGAAAGTGTGCCGGATAGGCATAATGAAGCCGGATCCATTCCACTCCTTCAATGTCGGACACTCTCTCCACCAGTTCAGGCAGCTTCATCGCCCTGTAGCGATCGAGTCCGTAATAGGTGAGGTCCTGAGCAATGAATTGAAACTCTTTCACCCCGCTGGCCACCAGGCGACGGATCTCCTCTTCGATCTGTTCCATGGGGCGTGACTTGTATTTTCCCGTAATCAGCGGGATGGAGCAATAAGAACAGGTTCTGTCACACCCTTCCGATATCTTCACATAGGAGTAGTGTGCGGGGGTGGAAAGGGAACGTTCGTACTCCAGCTCTTTGTTATAAGATTTTCCAAGGTCCGCAATCAGCGCTTTCCAGTCGAATTTTCCATAAAACTTATCCACTTCGGGGATCTCCTCGGTCAACTCCCGACGGTAGCGTTCCGAGAGACACCCCATCACAAAAAGCTTTTTCAGTCTGTTGTTCTTTTTTGCTTCGGCAAAAGAGAGGATCATGTTAATGGATTCCTCTTTCGCATCGCCGATAAAGCCGCAGGTATTGATCACAGCTATTTCACCCTTCGCTTCTTCCGGGTCGTGTGCAACTGTATAGCCGTTGGCCACAAGCTGACGCATTAGCAACTCCGAGTCGACCAGGTTCTTGGAGCAACCCAGTGTCACCACATCTATTTTGTTTTTAATCATATGATGGATATCAACGCCCTCAATTCAATTACCCCCCAAACAACGAATCCACAAACTCTTTTCTTCGGAACACCTGCAGGTCGTCCATGCCTTCGCCTAGTCCGATGTATTTTACCGGGATCCTGAACTGATCGGAGATGCCGATCACCACCCCACCCTTGGCGGTACCGTCGAGCTTGGTAATGGCCAGTGCCGTGACTTCGGTGGCGGCAGTAAACTGCTTCGCCTGCTCAAAAGCATTTTGTCCTGTTGAGCCATCCAGGACGAGAAGCACTTCGTGCGGTGCATCGGGGACGATCTTTCCCATCACATTCTTGATCTTGGTCAGTTCGTTCATCAGATTCACCTTGTTATGCAAACGGCCGGCAGTATCAATGATCACCACATCGGCATTGTGCGCTTTCGCTGAGTTCACCGCGTCGAATGCAACAGAGGCAGGGTCTGCTCCCATCTTTTGCTTCACCACAGGCACGTCGACCCTCCGGCCCCATACATCGAGCTGTTCCACGGCGGCAGCACGAAAAGTATCAGCGGCACCCAGGTAGACCGACAACCCCTTCTGTTTGAACTGGTGTGCCAGCTTCCCGATGGTAGTGGTTTTGCCAACGCCATTTACGCCCACGACCATGATCACATAGGGCTTATTATCTTCGGGCACCGTAAATTCTGCCAGGTCTTCGCTATTGTTTTCGGTGAGAAGATTGACAATCTCGTCGCGAAGGATGGCAGTCAGCTCATCGGTCCCCACGTATTTATCACGCGCCACGCGCTCCTCGATCCGGTCAATCACCTTCAGTGTTGTCTCCACACCCACGTCGGAGGTCACCAGTATCTCCTCCAGCTCGTCGAGCACTTCGTCGTCGACTTTTGATTTTCCGGCTACGGCCCGGGTGATCTTTGAAAAAATATTTTCTTTTGTTTTTTCAAGACCTTTATCGAGTGTTTCTTTTTTCCCTTTCGTGAATCTGTCAAAAAAGCCCATAAAGCAGTGAATGTTTAAACGATGAATGTCAATTAATCTTCAGTTCGGTTTACTTGAAGCAGACAACGGATTATCTGCAAAACTACAAAATAGTCAATAAAAAACTTCCCTGTGTTGAGGCACAGGGAAGCTTTTATGTATTTTTAACGAGTTCTCTCGTGAGCAAACCGAAACAAACCTGTTTGCCCGGGAGGGACGGAGAAAAACTCAGCGGGTAATCTTTATTTCGAAAAATAATCCTTTACCTGATCATTCAGAATCATCTCTTCTTTAAAGCTGTACGCACCCGTAGTTGGTGACTTCACCATCTTGATAACTTTGGTGTGACTGCGCCCTGTGGTTGTATTTTTATCGCGGAATCCCGCAACTGCTTTCTTTGCCATAGTTTATCCTGTTTTTACTTTATTTCTTTGTGAACAGTCATTCTTTTGAGCACCGGATTGTATTTTTTCAATTCCAGACGCTCGGTCGTATTCTTTCTATTTTTGGTCGTAATGTATCTGGATGTGCCGGGCATACCGCTCTCCTTGTGTTCCGTACATTCCAGGATCACCTGCACCCTGTTACCTTTTACTTTTTTTCCCATTGCTGCTTCTCCTTCTCGTTATGCGTTTAAAAATCCTTTCGCAGCAGCTTGTTTTAAGGCTGCATCCAATCCAATCTTATTGATGGTGCGCAATCCGGACGCCGAGATACTCAAACTGATCCAGCAATCTTCTTCCACCCAATAGAACTTCTTCGTGAACAAATTGACGTTGAATTTGCGTTTCGTCTTCTTGTTAGAGTGAGAAACGTTGTTTCCAACCATTGCTCTTTTTCCTGTTATTTGACAAATCTTAGACATTGCTATATTGTGTATTTATTGTTTACTTTCTCTTCGGAACGCAATCTTCCCGACAAATCAGGGCGCAAAATTAAGCATATATTTTTAATTTACCAAAGTTTCCGGCAAATTAATTTTGATATAATTTTGACAGAATCAGCTATTTCTGCCGGGAACAACTTCGTATTGCATTTTAAACCACCTTTGGAAAATTGAAAGAGGCTGCCTCCAAAAACAACAAACTTGAGGGCCATACAAGCCGTCTGTTATTCCGTTCAAAATGCTCCCAAAAGATCGGCATAGAGCCTGTTCAGCAACAGAAGAGTCTCCTTCCGCAGGTTGTTTCTCAGCTCACTTTCATCACCGCTGATCCCCACCGCCTGATCGGTAATGGTCTCCTCGGCAACATAAATTTTGGGAAAGAACGAGCCCTCCTCTTTGCGGGCCTTCTGATAGGTAATGTCACGTACAACAAGTATACAGCCGGCATTGGTGATGGTGGCATCAAACCGGTAACTCATGATCATGTTTTCCCGCACACCCGCTTTATTTGCCGGCAGCTGCAATTCGGCCTTCGAGCTCACAGTGACTGTTTGGGCTTTATCATCGAAACGAATACCGGACAACAGGGGATTTCCGGTAAAGTTTTTTTTCGTCCAGTTTTGCAGCTTTGCATAACGCTGGCTTGCGCCACTCAGCTGGTCAGCCAGGATAAACTGTTCAAAGATTACTTTTCCGTTTACCACCGGCACGTTCACAAAGACGGCGTCGACCTGCGCCTCAACATGCATTAGGCTGATAGTCAGCACAACTAATGTCAGTATATATTTTTTCATATAAGTAGTTATTTTACTCATTTCAATCTCTCGGGCTCTTTTCTTATTAAGACGGACAAAAGGCCGTTATGTTACATCGGTGTATTTTCATTGACAAAAAATACCTGCAACTGCTTCTATGACTGCAAACGTACGAAAAAGATTAATCGGGCGTGTTGTTTTTATAAAAAACACTCTTTTAAATTTTATTTATCATTTAAAAACCATTACTTTTGCATCTCAAAAAATAACGTCACATTTTTTCAACGATCATGTCTGCAAAAAAAACAAACGAGTCGAAAGCCGAAAAGAATTTCGAGAATATCGGAGAAGCCTTAACCACATCGGAACAGTTTCTGGAGAAGAATCAAAAAACCATTTTAACAGGGTTGCTCATTGTCATTGTTCTGGTAGGAGCTTTTATGGCATACCATTATTTATACAAGATGCCTCGTAACGAGAAAGCACAGACAGCCATCTTCAAGGGTGAGCGTTATTTCCAGGAGGGGCAGGACTCTCTGGCGCTTTTTGGCAATGGCAATGATTATACAGGTTTTGAAGCCGTGATCACCCAGTACAAAGGTACCCGGACTGCTGACTTAGCCCGCGCCTACGCTGGCATCGCCTACAATCGTCTCGGCAACAACGAAAAGGCACTGGAGCACCTGAAAAAATTCAAAGGTGGCGATTTGTTGATCACCCCTGCCATCACCGGCGCTATCGGTGATGTGTACATGAACATGGGCAACACCGCCGAAGCCATCTCTTTTTTCCTGAAGGCCGCTAAAGGAGCAGACGACCAGATGCTGACCCCTATTTATCTGAAAAAGGCAGGCGAAGCCTACCTGAGCCTGGCTGATTATGACAAATCCATCGAGACCTTCACCCGGATCAAAGAAAATTATATCAACACCCCCGAAGCACAGGAGGCCGACAAGTACATCAAACAGGCCGAATTGCTGAAAGAATCAAAGTAAACAGATGGCAACCGAACTAAATAATCTTTCGTCCTACGACCCACAATCGGTTCCCAGCGGAAATGGAAAACGTGTCGGGATAGTGGTATCGGAATGGAACTCATCCGTAACCGGCAACCTGCTACGCGGAGCCTTCGATACACTGGTGAAATTCGGTGTTTCAAGTGACGACATTGTGATAGAGCATGTGCCCGGAAGTTTTGAACTTACCTACGGGGCAAAGCTGCTGATCGAAAAAGCAAACGTGGACAGTGTGATCATTCTGGGATGCGTCATTCAGGGGGAGACGCCCCACTTCACCTTTGTTTGCAACAGCGTAACCGACGGAACCACACAACTGAATCTCACACAGGATATTCCCGTAATCTTTGGATTGCTCACCACCAACACGCTTGATCAGGCAAAAGCGAGAGCAGGCGGCAGACACGGAAATAAAGGGGACGAGGCAGCGATCACAGCATTAAAAATGATCGCTCTCAAAGGGAAATATCAATAATTTTTTGTATCTTTGCCGTTCGAAAAAAGGGCAGTTACCAGAGTGGCCAAATGGGGCTGACTGTAACTCAGCTGGCTTACGCCTTCGGTGGTTCGAATCCATCACTGCCCACACAATTTCGATTCGATGATTTGAGAATTCAACAATTCGATGCCGAACAATCGGCCGGTCAGCGAAGCGGCTAGTCAGAATCATTTTTCGCGGAAGTAGCTCAGTTGATAGAGCATTAGCCTTCCAAGCTGAGGGTCGCGGGTT